>OQVS01000076.1_pt1 | contig 48303 bp, 48 predicted proteins | sample 1691601 | NCBI WGS metagenome assembly OQVS01 (sample SAMN03418268, study PRJEB22391) | human gut metagenome | biome: human-gut; feature: organic feature; material: feces | host: Homo sapiens | place: Tanzania | collected 2013-01 | reverse complement strand
TCAGATTGTTCATCTCTACTGCATATTCCAACGGCAGCTCCTTCGATACATTGTCTGCAAATCCACTGACGATCATGGCTCTGGCGTCCTCCTCGGAGATGCCGCGGGACATCAGATAGAACACCGCCTCGTCGCTGATCCTGCCGATCTTGGCCTCATGTCCGATGTCGGCATCCTGGGTACGGATATCCATCGCCGGGATGGTATCGGAGCGGGACTTGTCATCCAGCATCAGAGACTGACAGGATACTGCGGATTTGCTCTTTGCCGCACTGTTCTTCACCACCACGGAGCTTCGGAACGTACTGATACCGCCATCCTTGGAGATGGACTTGGTATTGATATAGGAAGTGGTCTCCGGTGCATTGTGAACCACTTTCGTACCGGTATCCAGATTCTGTCCGGCTCCCGCAAAGGTAATACCGGTAAATTCCGCTCTGGCCCCCTTACCGTTCAGCACGCTCATAGGATACAGGTAGGATACGTGGGATCCGAAGGAACCGGATACCCATTCAATAGTACCGCCCTCTTCCACCAGTGCCCGCTTGGTATTCAGATTGTACATGTTCTTGGACCAGTTCTCGATGGTGGAGTAACGCAGCTTTGCATTTTTCCCCACGAACAGCTCCACGCAGCCGGCATGAAGGTTCGCCACGTTGTACTTCGGAGCGGAACAGCCTTCGATAAAATGCAGGTATGCACCCTCGTCCACAATGATCAGGGTATGCTCAAACTGTCCGGCTCCCGGTGCATTCAGTCGGAAATAGGACTGTAAGGGGATCGTCACAGATACTCCGGGTGGTACATACACGAAAGAACCGCCGGACCACACAGCTCCGTGCAGCGCTGCGAATTTGTGGTCTCTGGGGGTTACCAGCTTCATGAAATGCTTCCGCACCATATCTGCGTATTCCCCGTTCAGGGCACTTTCCATATCAGTATAGACCACGCCCTGCGCCGCCACTTCTTCTCTGACATTATGGTATACCAGCTCGGAATCGTACTGGGCTCCCACACCGGCGAGAGACTTCCGCTCCGCCTGGGGGATTCCCAGCTTCTCAAAGGTATCCTTGATATCCTCCGGTACTTCGGACCATTTTGCACTCATATGAGTATTAGGCTTCACATAGGTCACAATATCTTCCATGTTCAGCCCCTCGATGGAAGGACCCCAGTCCGGAGTTTCCATCTCGTTATAGATCTGCAATGACTGCAGACGGAAATTCGCCATCCATGCGGGATCCTTCTTTTTCTCAGAAATCTCCGCCACAATATCGGGAGTCAGTCCCTTTTTAATACGATAGACGTCCTTCTCCTCGTTACGGATATCATAAATGCTTCTGTTGACGTCCTCCACATAAGTCTTTTCTCTTTCACTCATTCAGATCGTCAACCTCCTTATGCTTCCAGAAAACGCTCGAAACCATGCTCGTTGATCTCGTCTACCAGGGAAGCGTCGCCGGATGCCACGATCTTACCATTCACCAGTACATGTGTCTTGTCCACATGGAGAGACTCCAGGATCCGGGTGCTGTGGGTGATGATCAACAGTGCTCCCTTTTTGTCCTTCTGGTACTCCTCCACACCCTTGGATACTGTACGCACCGCATCCACATCCAGTCCGGAATCGGTCTCATCCAGAATAGCCAGCGATGGCTTTAACATTAACAGCTGCAGGATCTCTGCCTTTTTCTTCTCGCCGCCGGAGAATCCCACATTCAGGTCTCGGTCACCGTAGGAAGGATCCATCTGCAATACTTCCATGGCCTGCTCCAGTTCTTTTTTGAATGTCCATAATTTGACACGGGAACCACTTCTCTGTTCCACGGCATTGCGGATAAAGTTCCGCAGGGAGACGCCGGGAACCTCCAGAGGATTCTGGAAAGACAGGAAAATCCCATCCTTCGCCCTCTGATCTGCGGTTTCCTCTAATAACTCTTTTCCCTTGAACAGGATCTCACCACCGGTCACCTCATAACGGGGACTCCCCATGATGGTGTAACCCAGTGTGGACTTACCTGCACCGTTGGGTCCCATAAGGACGTGAGTCTCACCGGGATGAACCTCTAAATCTATTCCATGAAGGATGGGCTTGTCCTCTACACTTACGGACAAGTTACGCACCTGTAATAATTGTTCTGACATATACTTCCTCCTATCTCTAGCGTTTGACTAGGAATTACTATATCATTATATACACGCATCTGCAAATATGCAACATATAATTCCTACAAAAGTACCGTACATTCCATCAATATCAGGGACAAAAGTGATAAAAGTCTCCCGTGACCGGACGTAAGATGCTATACAGCGAAGCGATCCGTGGATATTGAGATCAAAAAACGATAAGCCACTGCAAGTATATCCTGTTATGCAGCGGCTTATCGTTGATTTTATATTTCTTCTTTATCTAACAGATTCTTCATGCTCTTGGTGCTGATCCACAGGGTGGAGGTATTGTGTAGCAGAGCGGAAGTGGTGGGCGGGATCATTCCTGCCACGCCCAGGACGATCAGTCCCGTATTGATGCCCACGATCATGCGGTAATTTCTATGAATCCTCGACATCAGAGCATTACTCAGCTCCTTCAGTGTCGCTACTTCCTGTAAATTATCCGCACCAATGGTCACATCTGCGATCTCTCTGGCGATCTGTGCGCCGTCGCTGATGGCGATACCTACATCCGCCGCAGACAGTGCAGGAGAATCATTGATGCCATCGCCGATCATGATGACCTTGTGTCCGGACTGTTTCTCCTGCTCTACGAACTTCGCCTTGTCCTCGGGAAGTACCTCGGAATAATACTCATCCACACCGACAATATTGGCAATAGATCTGGCAATACGGTCGCTGTCACCCGTCATCATTACGACTTTACTGATTCCTAAGCTTTTCAGCTGACGGATCACCTCCGGTGCTTCCTCTCTTAAAGGATCTTCGATACAGATCACCGCTGCCAGTTTACCATCAATGGCCATGTACAGATGAGAGTACTCTTCGGAAAGATGATCAAACAGCTCCTGCCTGCCTTCCGGTATCTGTGCCTGCTCATCCTCAAATACGAAATGATAACTTCCGATGATGATCTTCTTACCTTCCAACGTAGAGGAAATACCATGTGCCACGATATATTCCACCTTCGTATGCAATTCTTCATGTACCAGGTCCCTGCGGGCTGCCTCACGTACCACTGCCTTCGCCATGGAATGAGGGAAATGCTCCTCCAGGCAGGCTGCGATCCGAAGCAGTTCATCTTCGGGCTGTCCGTTGAAGGATACCACATCTGCCACGGTAGGCTGTGCCTTGGTCAGCGTTCCTGTCTTGTCGAATACGATAGTGGTGGCATCTGCCATAGCCTCTAAGTATTTACCGCCCTTGACTGTGATCTCATAGGTGCTTGCCTCACGGATCGCAGACAGTACCGCTAACGGCATGGACAGCTTCAGTGCACAGGAGAAATCCACCATCAGTACCGATAATGCCTTGGTAACATTCCGTGTGAACAGCCATACCAGAACGGTTCCAATAAAGGTATAGGGTACCAGCTTGTCAGCCAGGTGCTCCGCCTTACCTTCCAGAGAAGATTTCAGCTTCTCGGATTCCTCGATCATGGTCATGATCTTCTCGTATTTGCTGGAGCCGCCGGTCTCCTTTACGCAGATGGTCAGTTCGCCTTCTTCTACCACGGTTCCGGCATAGACAGTTCCACCCATGACCTTTCTCACGGGAACAGATTCTCCGGTCAGAGAAGCCTGATTCACCATACCTTCCCCTTCGGCCACCGTACCGTCAAAAGGAATCACATTGCCCATATGGATTCTTACCAGATCCCCGGCTTTGATATCGGTAGAGGGTACCAGAATCTCCTGTCCGCCGCTCATGACCCATACCTTGTCAATATTCAAGGACATGCTTCTGGCCAGATCGCCGACAGACTTTTTATGGGTCCACTCTTCCAGAATCTCACCAATACCTAACAGGAACATCACAGAACCTGCGGTATTGTAATCACCACGCAGTACGGATACACCGATAGCTGTAGCATCCAGTACCGGCACTTCAATCCTGCCCCTTGCCAGCGTCTTCACTCCATGCCACAGGTATTTGAAAGATTTCACCGTAGTGATCACAGAGCGGATATCCATAGGAAGGAACAGCTTGATGCCGTAGTGCATCACGACCTTGTTGATCAGCTGATCCTTGTACTCCCGGTTCATCTCTCTGCCGGAATTATCAAGATAATTCTGCGGCACATCCGTGGACTGATAGCTGAATCTCTCCAGTATCTTTAACGCCTCTTCTCTGGAACCACTATAGACCACCGTGACATCCTGCGTACGCTCCTGAATTTTGGCACTGACGATATTTTCCTGACCATCCAGATAGTATTGCAGGGTATCTGCCTGTGCAAAACTCATGCGGCTTTGTAAAATGTGAATTCTGAGTCTCCCCTTTATCTCATGTCTGATCACAAATTTCATATTTTCTTATGCCTGCTTTCATGAAAACACCTGCGATGCCGGAGCATGCAGGTGTCTGTTATTCTGTCTTGTAAATTATTCAGCATCTGCTGCGGTGATCTCAGTCTCTACTGCTTCTGCTTCACCTTCATACTCTTTTGCTGCCTGTGCTGCTCTGTCCTCATTGATCTGCTGCGCCTCTGCATAGATATCCTCTGCGTTCTCCTGAATGGTGGTCGCAGTCTTCATGACACACTCTTTTGCACGCAGAACAGCTGCAGTGCAGTTGGTGTACAGCTTCTTCGCATCCTTGCTGGACAGGATCTTGATACCGGCGGTTCCGAAGAGAACACCTGCTGCGAAAATACCTGTTTTCGCCTTATCAATATTTTTGAAACACTTTAACATTGTATTTTTCCTCCTGTGTGAATTCTTTGGTTTATCCTATTTATGAATGATTATTATAAGCACATACCTCTCATATTTCCAGTCTTTTCCTCTTATTGAAAAATTTTCTCATCTGCCGGTATCAGTGCAAAAAAGCCAGCGGATTAAAATCCGCTGACTTTCTTGTATTCCTGTAATTTTTCCTTTGCCTGAGGTGTCAATGTCCTCGGCACCTGGATCTGGATCACAACATACTGGTCACCGCGAACGTTTTTATCCTTCATGGAGACCACGCCCTTGCCTTTCAGACGGATCTTGCTGCCGGACTGTGTACCTTCCTTCACTTTGCACATGACATCGCCGTACAATGTGGGCACACGGATCTCGCCGCCCAAGGCCGCAGTGGTATAGGGGATATTGACTGTGGTATACAGATCCTGTCCTCTACGCTCCCAGCCCGGCTTCTCCTGTACCGTCACCTTCAGATACAGGTCGCCGCTCTCACCGCCGGAGTAACCTTCACCACCCTTACCTTTCAGACGGATACTTTTGCCGGTGTCGATGCCGGCAGGAATGTGTACCTGCACGGATTCGGATTTTCCGGTAGCGGGATCTCTCAGGGTAAATGTCTTGTCACAGCCATGCATGGCCTCATCAAAGCTGATGGTGATGCCGGATTCCACATCCTGACCTTTGCTGCGGTAGTTCGCCCGGCTACCCCGTCCGGAGCCTTTCTGTCCCTTGAAATACTGTCCGAACAGATTGTCGAAAATATCCTCATCCCCGCCAAAGCCATCAAAGGAACCTGTACCAAAACCGCTTCCTCCGGTGCTGTAATGGAACGTGCCGTTGCCAAAGCCGCCGAAGCCATCGGTGCCGAAGCCGCCTCCGTTCTTAAACTGCTCCTGATACTGTCTGGCTGCCTCCTCGTTAAATCCCTCCTGAAAAGCGGCAAAACCGTAAGTATCATATAGTTTCTTCTTTTTTTCATCCCCCAGCACATCGTAAGCTTCGTTGACTTCCTTCAGCTTCTCCTCTGCCACAGGGTCTCCTGCATTGGTATCCGGATGGTATTTTTTCGCCAGCTTCCGGTATGCTTTTTTTATCGCTGCGGCGTCCGCTGTCTTGCTGACACCCAGTACTTCATAATAATCTCTTTTTGTTGTCTTCGTCATATTCCCTCCATTCTGCCCAACCGGTGAGCCACACAACCAAGACGTTTTTCATGTAAAAATCAGCCGACACAGTTCCCTGTGCGGCTGACCACTTCACATCTCTTTTCAAACAATTGTCTGCTGCTGCAGCCGCCTGTTCCTCTTACAGAGATTATATTATCACTACGGCTTAGCACTCGCAAGAGGAGAGTGCTAAAATTTTTATTAAATCTTTAATTTTCTTTGTCTTCTTTCTGTAAATAATAAAATCTCTTCTGTATTTCAATCTCTTCCCGAAGCTGTTCTTCTGATGGAAGGCAAGTTTTATATTTGGACGCAAATAATTGTTCGTGCCCATGCAATATAGAATATTTTGCAATATCTTCGTCTGTATCGGAACATAAAATAATCCCTAATGTTGGATTATCTCCTTCATTTCGTTTCATTTCATCATACATACGAATATACATATCCATCTGTCCCACATCTTGATGTGTAATTTTCGATGTTTTTAAATCAATCAATACAAAACACTTCAAAATGTAATTATAAAAAACAAGATCAATGTAATAATCTTCTTTTTCAGTTCGAATATGCTGTTGTCTCGCAACAAATGCATACCCCTTCCCCAATTCCATGAGAAATTTTTGAATATGCGTGATAATTCTCTGCTCCAAATCACTTTCTGTAAAGTCTGTGTTAGAAGATAGTCCGAGGAATTCAGCTATTACTGGATTTTTGATAAATTCGAGTTTATCAGCCTGATAAGAAGCTGTCAGCTCTTTCATTTCTTTTTCGACAGATTCTGCATTTTGAGACATGAGTATTCGGTAATAATACTGTGAAGAAATATTACGTTGCAATGTTCGAACTGACCATGCTTGCTCCTGTGCTTCTTTCGTATACCATGCTCGTGCCTCTGGTGATGTTTCCTGAAGCAAAATTCTATAATGTGTCCATGATAAAGGTCGACCAGACTTTGGACTCAGCGAGTCCAAAATTTGAGGAAATTCCTGATGAAATTTTACATATTTATAAAGACTACTAAAATCAAATCCTTTACCATATTTTTCTTTTAATTCTGCTGATAGCTTTTTCATAGTTTTTTTGCCATAGTCTGCTTTTCCATTTTCATCCAGACACTCTATAGCAATTCGTTTCCCCAATAACCAGTTCCTTTGAACCAGAATTGTATCCACAGCCGCATACGCAATACTTTGTGCACTCTCCACAATTTCACATGTATCAGCAAATAAATCTCCTGTTTCATGGTAAACAATCATATTTCTATTTAATTTTGGCCTTGTTAAATTCAAACTTGCTTTTCCTTTTTCAGAATGTATCTTTTCCATCAAAGCAACCTCTTTTTCAATTAAACCGGCTATTACAATTTACCACCCTTAGAACCGCCAAAGCTTGCAGAATTCAGGATATTCGTATCGAACGTAAAGGTCAGTCTCTCCTCGGTGCGTGCTCTCTTCAAAGACAGCTGGATCATACGATCCAGGAGCTCTTTGTAAGGAACTCCTACCGGCTCCCACAGATAAAATGCCAGAGATCCGGGGATGGTATTGATCTCGTTAAAATACAGCCTGCCATTGTCCTCATCGATCATAAAGTCGATACGGGACACACCGTTACAGCCCAGCGCTTTAAAGGATCTGACTGCCAGTTCCCGGACTTCTTCTCTCTTCTCGGGAGACAGCTCTGCGGGGATCTTGCGGGATACGCTCGCCATGCCCTTGGAGCCGCTGCCCTTGGCATTGCTGACGTATTTATCTTCATAACTTAAGATGTCTTTGGTGTGCAGGGGTTCTTCGCACTCGGAAGCAATAGCGTCATTCTCATCACCCAGTACCGAGCAGTTGATCTCACGTAAATTAGTGATGGCGTGCTCCACCAGCACTTTGGTCGCATACTTGAATGCATCATCGACGGAATGGGTCAGCTCCACACGATTTTTAGCCACACTGATGCCTACGCTGGAACCTAAGTTGACCGGTTTTACGATCACCGGATATCCCAGTCCTTTTTCCACTTTATCAAGGATAGTCTCCATCTCTGCATAGTCTGCCAGAGTGTACAACTGTGCATCCAGTACCGGCACATCACACTCCTTTAATACAGCCTTCATGATGTATTTGTCCATGCCGATGGCGGATGCGGTCACATCACAGCCCACGAAGGGGATGCCCATGGTCTTCAGATAACCCTGGAAAGCGCCGTCCTCCACATTGGTACCGTGGACTACAGGGAAAGCCACGTCGATCTCTACCGGTTTCTTCCCACCAAACAGCTTCACCGGGAAGGGAGTCAGGAATACCTTGCCGTCCTCGTTGGTCATGATCACTCTCTGGGACTTTTTCAACAGTTCGTCGATATTTTTATAGGATTCGATCTTGCCGATCTCCTCACCGATGTACATTTCATTACGTTTGGTCATATAGACCGGGATCACTTCGTATTTGTCTGTGTCCATGCTCATGACAGCCTGGATGCCGGAGATCACAGATACCTCGTGTTCTACACTCTTGCCACCAAACAGCATTGCTACTCTTGTCTTCATTTATTTTTCCTCCTAGAATTTTCCTACTCTCTGTCAACTATCCAGAACCACATTCACAAAATCACACCTGAATCGTCTAATAGTTATCCGTCAGATCATTCTCTAATAAAATATACTTATGTCCCTGCCCTTTGATAGCATAGGCGTAAGAGACGGCTTCTTCCAGCTTATCGAATACCAGGCATTTCTCTTCCGGGAATCCCTTCTCCAGCACGCCCTCCCTGATAGGCTCGGTATGCCGTCTGCCCACTAACAGGATGTAATCACAGCAATCCGCTGCGTAGTTACCGAATTTATGATTGTATTCCGCTTCCTTGTCACCCAGCTCCACCATGCCCGGCGTGATCAGGATCCGGATACCGTCAAACATAGCCAGCGTCTCGACCGCTGCTCTGGAACCTACGGGGTTGGAATTATAAGCATCGTCAATAATGGTCACGAGACCGTGTTCCCGCATCTGCATACGATGGGGCACCGGCTCGATCCGGCGTACCGGGATCCGCAGTTCCTGCAGCGTCATACCCATTTTATGAGCAACTGCGATAGCCCCCACCACATTGATGACATTATGGGCACCGATGAGACGCATCTGGAAGCGTTCACTCTCACCGTCCGGGGTCACTACGGTGAACTCCGTACCTAACTGGGATACCTTCACATCTTTGGCACAGTATCCTGTCCCTTCCGTCTCGGAATAATAGAAGATCTTCTCCGGGGTCTGCTCATAAGCGGGAGAAGCTGCCTGCTGCTGAATATAATCGTTGTCGCCGTTTAAGAACAGCATGCCGCCTTCCGGCAGGGCATCCGCCAATTCGAACTTCGTCTTCTGAATATTCTCCATGTTGAAAAAGGTCTCTAAATGCTGCGGTCCGATGGAAGTGATCACACCGTGATCGGGATGCACCATATCGCAGATCTCCTTGATATCGCCCACATGGCGGGCACCCATCTCGCAGACGAAGATCTCCGTAGTTGGCTTTAAGGAGCCTCGGATGGTCCGCACCACACCCATAGGCGTATTGAAACTCTCCGGAGTCACCAGTACATTATATTTTTCCTGTAAAAGTGTCTGTAAGTAGAACTTTACACTGGTCTTGCCATAGCTGCCGGTCACACCAATGACGGTAAGTCCCGGGACGCTTTTCAACTTTCTCACAGCATCATTAATGTAATGCTGATTGATCCCCGCCTCCATGGGATGATTGATGACATTAGCCACAATATCCAGAAACAGATTCACAGATACCAGGATCAGGCACAGTCCCGGGATCCGCTGCATTCCGCCCAATCCACACACCAGTGCGAATACCGCAGCCGTAAGGATCAGCTCTGTAGCAAGTAATCTCTTGACCCGGGCGGTATACACCAACTTTTTCTTCGTGTTCATCCGTTTCATGGCACGATATACCACAATGATCACGAGCAGTACCAGATACTCGAAGATTTCAAGGGCAAGGTACGGGAACACACAGGTCACAATGCCCAGTGCCAGACCAAAATAGAGAATCCATTGCAACCGGAACTTCTTCTTCAGCCAATGAAGGTGTTCTTTATTCTTATAGCCGTTCTGCTGGAACATATGCATGTTATACCGCATGGTATAAAAATATGCCGGGACAGCAAGCACGACCGCTATCAGCACACGTATGATCATTTCAAATATGCCTCCATAATTCCCCGGAACTGTGCCGGCTTCTCCAGGAAGGAGAAATGACCGGTTCCCGGGATCACTGCCAGACCGCAGTTAGGTATCTTCTCTTCCATAATATGTGCATCCCTGATAGGAGTTGCCGTATCCTGATCTCCCCAGATCAGCAGCACTTCCTGACGGATCCTCGGAAGCAGCTCCGTCAGATCCTCATTCACTGCCTTCACCATACACTGACGCATCATGGGTGTCGCATTGCGGTAGTCTGCTGATCCCTGTCGGCTCCTCCAGTCATCGATCACCTCCGGGAACATGGCATAGATCAGCTTCAGATTCAGGAATTTCTTCAGAATCTTGTACTTGCGGATCTTCCATTTCTGCGCAGCAGTCCGCACCGGCAGGATACCTGCGCTGTCGATCAGGATAATATTCGTGATCTCAAAAGGGATGCTCTCTCTGGCTGCCAGCTTAATGATCACACGGCCGCCGTAGGAATGCCCGATGAGGGTGGCCTTTTTGACCTGCATTACTTCCATAAATCTGCAGAAAAAGTCCGCAAATCCGTCTACATCCCAAGGCTCCTTCGGCTCATCGCTGCCGCCGAAGCCCGGGAAATCGAACTGGATCACACGGTACCTGCTGCCGTCTATCACACCGGCTACGGAATCATACACTCCCAGATCCGTACCCCAGCCCTGTAAGATCACAACCGTCTTATCACCGTTGCCGGTTATTTTGTAACATATATTATATCCGTCTACTACTATATTCATTGAAAACCTCAATTTCAAATTGCACTGTTATAAATTCTCATTATAAGCGGAAAGTATCACAATATCAACAAAAAGCTTCTTTCCCCAATTTTATACCATAGTTGTCATAAGCAAATTTACTGTTTCTTTCAAGCCAGCTGCCAGCACCTGAAAGCAACGCCAGATACGTCATTCTATTGCCTGTAACATATTTTTTGTTGATAATATTCACTATTGCCTCAGCCTGATCCACTTGATACAGCATCACTGATTATATCATGTAAAGGCTTTTATGTCACTTCAACTTCACCACTTAATAGTTATCCCTGATGTTTTTAAATACTTATATTAAGTTCAATAATGCCTGCACTTGTTCATAAGCATCTCTCCTGGTCATTTCTATGCTTTCTTCATCCTCTAAATCCATAAAATCCACTACATCTTTTGGCCCAGCATGATTTTCAGAAGCAAATTTACCTGCCAACTTATCTTTCGCTTCTATTACAATATTTTTATCCCTTACAGGTTCAAATTCTTTCGCCAACTCTCTTACTCCACCAATATAATGTTTGATAATAAAGTAAATATCATAAGCATCCTTCGCTTTTCCCCTGCCCATAGCTGCTGTTTTCATTATCAAATAAGGAACTACTGCTACAACACTGACATTCGCAACATCTATTGCGCCATCTGGTCGTTCTGCTTCCACACTTCCCACATGACCTTCTTTAGGAAACATTAAATCCGGAACCCAGCCTCCTACCACACGGATTTCATCTTCATATTCTTCAAAAATATTAACCAACTCTACCAGTACTCTATGCGCAGCCCGCTTCTGACCTTCCGAATAGTCTACGCTGCTTTTCAAGTCTTCATCTCTTATCATCTAAGTATCTCCTTTTTCAAAACCGCATCCGCCATCTCTTCTCCCCTTCCTTTTATCTGCATACAATCCAAATATATTTGTAAAGGGGATACAACTACTGATTCATCAATCACCCTATAATCCTTGATATAGGAATCATTCTCTAATGGAAAAATAACCACATTGGAACCACTATTTACTTCTTTCATATCCAAATATCGAATTGCTTCCTGAATATCTTCCGGTGCTATATAAACATGTACCTTATTGTAACGGACCACTGGTGTATAACGCACTCCTCCGGACAATCCTGTAAGATAAGAATCAATCCCCATATCTATCTTTAATTTTTTTAATTGTTCCTCAATAACAGATATATTATCTAAACTATAGCAAGCATAAGATGTTATTTCTTTTTTACCATAACCCTTGCTCCATTCCAACAAGAGTGATTCCGGATCAATAACCTTATAACCATCCGTCAATTTTTCTACCCATGCATTTTCCACCAGAACTTTCATCAGCTTTGATACCTGTCCAATGCTACATTTTACCTTTTCCGATAGATATTTAAGCTTCCATATCTTAGTTATATCCGCAAACAACTCGCGCAAAATACAGGAAGACACCACGGAAGTCCTTTCAAATATGGACACAGACCTTTGCTCTTTAGGTCTTGGATTCTTATTTCCTTTTTCAGACAAATAAATAGAATGACCAACAAACCAACAGTTTCCTGCATAGTCAAAATAACCCATTCCGTTATCTTCACATATTTGTGCAGTTCTTTCTGAAATGTATGGAGCAACCAAAATGTTAACTTCCTGACTTTGATTCTGCTTTTCAATCAATTTAATAATTGTGGACGGAAATACCCTGTTTAGGAAGTATGCATTTATATGAAACTCATACCCATCATCCATCTCCAAAGATGCAATAAACCCATCTTCTGTCCTACGGACAACTTCATACTTCTGAATATTGGGAAGTTTTAAAAACTTATTTTCAACACATTCTAATCCCATTCTATCTAATTTCACTTATATCACCGCTTTCACTCATGTAGTTAAACTAATTGTATCAGTGAAATTTCATCAAGTCAACTCAAAGCATTATCTATTTTCTCACTATAATTGATTTGAAATTCAAATTTTACATAACTGTGTTGGTACCCATCTCATCGTATACGCAAAATGCCACAGATCTCGATCCATGGCATTTTGCGTGTTTATATTCTGTTTCTGTTTTGATACAGAGATCAGTTCTCTTCCTGTTCCATCTCCGCCCTGATCTCATCCTCGGTTGCCGCCATGGCCTGCAGGGTCATGGTCAGAAGCTTCTCTAAATCCCAGCCCAACTGCTCAGCGCCACGTTCGATGACCTCTCGGGAGCAGCCGGCAGCGAAGCCTTTGCTCTTATATTTCTTTTTTAAGGACTTTAATTCCATGTCTTTCGTACTCTTGGAAGGACGCATCAGTGCCGCTGCCCAGATCAGTCCGGTCAGTTCGTCTGCCGCAAAAAGCACCTTCTCCATCTCATGTTCCGGAGCCACATTGATGGTCTCCCCACAGCCTACTGTGATGCCGTAGCCATGGGATACCACACCGTGGATGATGTCCTCTCCCACGCCTGCTTCCCGTAAAAGCTCCGGAGCCTTCAGGCAGTGTTCCTCCGGATATAATTCAAAATCGATATCATGCAGTAATCCCACGATTCCCCAATATTCGGCGTTGTCTCCATATCCCAACTCTTTTGCATACCATTTCATCACCGCTTCCACGGTCAAGGCATGCTGGATATGAAAAGGATCCTGATTGTATTTTTTTAATAAAGTGAATGCTTCGTCTCTTGTAATGTGTTCCATTTTAAGTACCTCTCTGTCTTCTCTATATTGTCAAATCTTCCGGCCAAAGGGAGCCTTCCTCCAGTCCCTGTTGCGTAAGCCAATGATCCTCCACGGAGACATATTTTTCAACTCCGGTTTCATCCACAAGCGTCACCGATACTTTCGGTCCCTGTCCGGGCAGTCGCTCCTCGCAGCCGTAGTCTCCGTCAAAGATCTGCCGGATCTTCCATTTCGCCATCTTCTTCCTCCTCTGCGTCCAGTCCCAGCCCCTGCATCAGAATGCGATTCCATTCCGCATTATTGCTCTCTAGCTCTTTCTTCTGCATGATGCGGTTCCTGTCGCTTAAGATTGCCAACATCTCATCTGCGATCTCCTCCGGCGGCAGATCGGAATAGTGATACAGATAGCCGATCATACGGCTCGCCGTGAAGTCCGTGTTCAGATTTCTGGTCACCAGATCACAGAAAGACTCCGGATATCCCCGGGCTATGAGCATTTTATATAATTCCATACTTTGCGGTGATCTTGGTTTCATCTGCTTTTACCCCTTACAAATTCGCCTGCATCTCTTCCGCTATGGGCTTTAACTGTGACACCAGATTGGTCATGTCTTCGAACATGGAGCTCTTGGTGGTACCTAAGTCATTGGCCCGTTCAATATGCGTCAACACCTTTTCAAACTGCTCTTCCTCGGCATTGAAGCTGTTTCTTACCTGCCCCAGTTTCTGTTCGGAAGATCCTGCCACCTCTTCAATTTCCTGCTGCACAGACTTTGCTCCGTCTGCTGCCTCAATGATCTGATCAAAGACACCGTAGGTCTCCTCTACCGCCTCGACGTTCTGCCCGAAAGCAATCCTGGAATCCTCAATATTGGCACTCAGCTGTGTGGTTCCTTTTTCCACATCCGAGATGCTGGCTTCTACCGCACTGACCAGATCCTTGATCTCACCTGCCAGATTTTTTACTTCATTGGCAACCACGGCAAATCCTTTGCCCTGCTCTCCGGCTCTGGCCGCTTCGATGGAAGCATTCAGTGCCAGCATATTGGTCTGGTTGGCGATGGAAATGATCTGCTTCATACAGTCCTTGATCTGCTGTACGGAATTCTGCACACCCACAAAGGCATTCTGGATCTCTCCAAAGCTATCCTGCATCTCTGTGGAACTGGTTTTCAGCTGATTTACCTTGTTCTGTGCCTCTTCCACAGATTCTCCGATCTGGTTTTTCACGCTGTCAAAACGAGTGGCGATCTGTCCCACATTGGCAAATACCACCGACAATTCTTCCATCTGTTCTTTCAGTTTCTCATTTTCCTGCTGTGCCAGTTCAAATGTCTTCTGTACTTCAGCCATCTCATCCAAGGATTCCACTTCTCTCTGTGCCAGCTGTTTCTGGTACTCCAGAATACTGTCCGCCACATGGCTGATGGGATGCATATCTATGGTTTTCGTCTGTTGAACAGTGGTTACTTCCTTTTCTTTTTTTCTGAACATATCTATTTTCATCCTTCCGTATCCTAATGGTATTCCGATGCTATTCAAACACTACGCATGTCATGGTCTGGTTGACAAACTGCTGATTATAATGTTCTCCGAAACCGATCAGACCGGCATGATCTCCCAGCGTCGCCATGGTTTTCAGATAGGTATCGAAATAGTGTTCCTGTGTAAAGAACAGATAACGGAAAATACAGTTGACGGAAAAGACTCCGGATACATGCTTGAAGTCCCGGTGAATCTGCTGTATGGTGTCATCTACGACTTTCGAAAAATCCTTTGCTTCCAACAGCGTCAGTACATCGGAATCGTTGATCTGGCGATAGCATGCCAGCTTGTCTCCCTCTACGTTTTTGATGGATATAATGCAGACATCCTGTCCGTTCATTTTACCAAAGGGATTTTTAAATGTCTGGGTCTCTATGTCTTTGTCGCTGATCTGCAGAAGATCCTGATATACCTTTCTGGCAGGCTTGCCGTTAAGCTCCCCCAGTAAATATTTGCTGCGGTCCGTCTTGGAGGCGATAAAGCGGCAGCCGGGCATGGGCTGGTAGATATTTTCTTTGTAGACCTTGATCTTACCATCGTTGTTGCGGATCAGGGCATAGGCATCGGCATCCTCATAAATTTTGCCGTTGGCGGACACTTTTCCGGCATCACCGGTTCCACCCATCAGGGAAATCTTACGTTTGCCCAATACACTGTAAATCGTGGTCAGTACGCAGGCGTCATTACCGGTGCAGAAGTCAATACATACCGTGTTATTTTCTGCTGCCTTTACCCGATCCAGGTCTACCTCTAATCTTCCGATGTATTTTACCGGCATGGTAGATGCCTGTTCCAGCACATTCGCTGCTACTGTCAGATTACCTTCGAAAGCAACCACGGCCACACCACCGTCTGCCTGTACTGTCTGTCCGCTGTAGCTACCTCCGATACAACCAATACTGGGCACACCGGGAAACTGTTTTTCCAATTCTTCCACATGCTGCTCAAACTGCTTTGCATTGGACATCAGCAGCAATAATTTCGGAGCACTGATCGCTCTGAGGGCCTCTTTCAGGTTGCCTCCTTTATCCATTCCGCATATCTGTTTCACGCCTTATCCTCACCTTTCCGATATATTGTAGATGTAGAACCATACTTTATTATAGTATAGTGGTATTGCGGTTTCAACTTAAGTTTTTCCTTGGGTTGAAACTTTCCGAAATGCTTGTTAGAATGGGGATATGAAAAAGAAAAATTTATGTAAAACGTTACTGAAGATCATAGGCATTGTGCTGGGGATCCTGATCCTCGTACTGTTGGCTTATATCGTCTACCTCTATGCCAGTTATTACAGGCTCGAGGACAATCAGGAACTGGTGGTGGAGGCACCGGTTGACGATACCGCCACAGGTGCAAACGCAGTGCTGTCCACAGATACGGAGTATTCCGCACTGACCTACAACATCGGCTTTGGTGCTTATCTGCCGGATTACAGCTTCTTCATGGACGGCGGTACCTCCTCCTGGGCTGAGAGCCCGGAGACCGTACAGTATGCCATAAACGGTGTAGGTGAGCTGGTAAGCTCTCTGGAACCGGATTTTGCATTGATCCAGGAGATCGATCTGGACTCTACCAGAAGCTATCATACGAATGAATACGAAATGCTGCGTCAGAGCCTGTCCGGGTACACGACGGTATTTGCTCAGAATTATGATTCTGCTTTCCTGTTTTATCCGTTTACCCAGCCGCACGGCAGCAGCAAATCCGGTCTCGGACTGTTCTCGAAATATCCGGTGTCTTCCGCCCTGCGCAGAAGCTTCCCCATCTCCACTTCCTTCAGCAAGTTCTTCGATCTGGACCGCTGCTACAGCGTCTCCCGGATCCCGGTGGACAATGGCAAGGAGCTGGTGATCTTTAACCTGCATATGTCGGCTTACGGCAACAGCGATGCCATCCGCAAAGGACAGATCGAAATGCTGTGCAATGATATGGCAAAAGAATACAAAGCCGGGAATTACGTCCTCTGCGGCGGCGACTTTAACCACGACCTGAAGGCTTCCGAAGAGGATACGGAGAGCTGCGAGTCCTGGGCATTTCCTTTTCCGAGAACGGAGCTGCCGGAGCATTTTGCCTTCTGCCTGGATCTGTTGACAGACGAAGAACGCACTGCTCTCTGGAACAGCGCCAGAAATGCCGATATGGAATATGTCCCCGGTGTAACTTATACCGTAACCTTGGACGGATTCATTATCTCCGACAATATCGAGTGCCTGTCCTATGAGAATGTAAATACCGGCTACTCCTACTCCGACCATGATCCCGTGGTGGTGAAGTTCGTGTTAAAATAGTGTCAAGATTTACAAAGTCAGTTGACAATGTTTGTACCTTTTTGTAGAATGAGGGCACAGTTAAAAGGGAGTAGTTCCCGGATGGTTTCTGAGAGAATGGTAACCTGGAATGGTAATCGAATGATACAGGCAGCTGTCCGGAATGATAATCGTCATCACGTCCGTCGGACCGGTTATTATTGTAAGCAACGAGACTTTTATCGATCATTTTTGATGCGGTAAAGGTCTCTATTTTTATACTTTTTTATTTTTATACTATTTATAAGGATACGTGAGTCACCGCAGGAAAGGACAGCTTATGGAATACATATTGTTACTCGTAGGATTTATACTTCTGATCAAAGGTGCGGACTTTTTCGTGGAGGGAAGTTCCTCCCTGGCGGGGATCCTGAAAGTTCCCAGCGTCATCATCGGTCTGACCATCGTCGCCATGGGCACCAGTGCTCCGGAGGCTTCCGTCAGCATCAATGCCGCCCTGGCGGGCAGTAATGATATCGCCATCAGTAATGTCGTCGGCTCGAATATCTTCAATGGTCTGGTAGTGGTTGGTATCTGTGCATTCCTGCACAGCTTTATGCCCCACGGGGAGATCCTGAAACGGGATATGCCGTTGAATATCCTGGTAACTGTCGTATTATGTCTGATGTTTTTAGATGGCAGCTTAAGCCGTATCGAAGGTGCAGTCCTGTTGCTTGGCATGATCGTATATCTGGGATTTATGATCTATTCTGCCCGGAAAAACAGAGAAGAGGGAGAACCCGGCAAGATTCTCTCCCTGCCACGCAGTCTTTTGTATATTGCCGGAGGTCTGGCTGCCGTTATCTTCGGCGGCGATCTCGTCGTGGATAAAGCCTGCATCATCGCCACAAATTTCGGTGTCAGCCAGAACTTCATCGGACTGACTATTATTGCCATCGGCACTTCCCTGCCGGAGCTGGTGACCTCCATCGTCGCCACGAAAAAGGGAGACAGCGGGCTGGCGCTTGGTAATGCCATCGGCTCCAACCTGTTCAACATCCTGTTCATCCTCGGAATGTCTGCGGTGATCAGTCCTCTGCACGTCCTCGGAGAGTCCGTCATCGACACCGTACTGCTCCTTGGCAGTGCCATTCTGCTCTTTGTATTCGCCCGTACCGGCAGACGCATGACCCGCAGTGAGGGGGCTGCGTGCGTGCTTCTGTATGTTGCATATACGGCTTACCTCTTCGTGAGGTAACAGTGCGGCTATAGACGCACTAAAAAAGCGCACCTGAGGGGAGGTGCGCTTTTTTCCCTCTGAATCCAAAACTCATTTCAGGACTGCTTCATCGTCTTCTTATTCCGGTACATATCCTTATCAGCACGCTCACGCACCTTCTCCGGATCCATATCATCTGCCGTGAATACAGCATACCCATAGGCAATTCCCACAGGAACGGGAATGATGTTCTTGTGATTCAATATCTCTACATCCTGGTGGATCTTATGCATCACACGTTCTATCTTAAAATGTCTTCCCTTCGGAATGATACAACAGAATTCATCTCCACCAATACGATAGCATTTCCCATAGCGTTCAAAATTGTCCTCTATGATATGTGCCGCATTGATAATATACTCATCCCCGACCCTGTGGCCATATTGATCGTTACACTGCTTGAGGTTGTTCAGGTCAAAGGTCACTATGACATATCCTTCAAAATCCTTCTCGTTTTTCACAAAATAGTCATAAGCATTTCGATTGTACATGCCGGTCATGGAATCATTCAGGGCAAACTGTTCCAGTTCCTCCACCCTTCGGCCTTTTTTCAGCCGGGCAACCGTCTGTCTGGCGGATTCTATTCCCAGCACCACAATAAAGATCAAGAAAGAGATTCTGCCAAATACACCTACATCGTTGCCATCGTTATAATAGCCGCCCACATCTATGATCGTAGCAAAAAATACAAGCAGCAATGCCCCTACACATGCCTTCAGCCTCTGATCCAGCTGTTTTCTGATAATTTTGCTCCAAATGACCACCAGCAGGTATAGAATCGTCAGAACGATCAACGCATGCGTCATCCACAGGCTTCTCCGGAACTCATATATCTCTGTTGCATTCAGTATATGCGTCAGGACGATCAATGCCAGATCGGCATCACAGATGATTCTCCAAAACCGGTCATCCCTGATCTCCAGAAAGCTCTTCACAAACAGGATAAAGGACATCGGCAACAGCATGAGCGTAGCAAATGCCAAATAAGAGCATCCCTGCCTATTGGCCAGGAGCAGCGTTGCGACATCCGTCTCATTGGCCGACCATGTTCCCAACAGGATTGAAAAAATACCCAGATACAATAAGGTTCCGTCGATCCGGCTTCCGCAGCGGATAACGATCCAATAAATACTAATATACAATCCTATAAGTATCACCATCATGCTGATGAGAAAGGCAGGCATTGCCCGGCGCATCACCCCACGATAGATATTATAGCCGCCACCGATATAAAACGTCTTCTGCTGACCTGCTGCTTCCGGATAGCAGGGGGTGCACTGTACCTGCAAGCTGCTCGCATTACTTGAAAACCTGACAATATTCCAGGTCCAGCCCGGAGTATTTCCCCATATGCCGGGCACAGCATCCACCTGATAGATCAGCTTTCCATCTGCATACACCGCAATCTGCTGATGAGCCGAATAAAACACGATTGAGTTCGTCTCACCATCCTTTTGATCCAATATAAAATCATACAGCTCCCTGCCGTCGTCCATGATGCGGACTGCGTCCGGCGTACACTCCTGTAATGACCTCACCTCCGGCGCACTGCCTGAGGTGCAGATCATGCACAGAAGCACCATGGCAAATACAACCGATACGATTATAATAAGCTTTCCCTGTTCCTTCTCCATTACTGCCCTCAATATCTAATGTAGTATCTGGTACTATGGTACTAATTTTACTATCATTTGTCAACACAGTGTTATCTCTATCTCTTATTTGCCCTCCGAAGGTGAAAAGAATGTGCTGCACTTTCCCGTCCATCGGCGCCATGCGGTATTTCCGTATATTTTTACTATAACACAAAGAATCTCTTTTGCCTATGAACCATTGGTAAAATATCGTAACTATTCATTACATAGATACAAAAATTAATAAGCGCCGCTGCATTCATTGCAACGACGCTCTAAAATATGATTCTCTAAGTATTCTTATACAGGAGATTTATGGCAGATCTCCCTCCACTGGCAATCACCGCAAATAGCTTTGCCATAGCCGGGGTTCAGAATTTTCTCCTCTACCGTCCGTTCAAACTCCTGAAAAGTCATTTTCTGCCCCTCACGCAGTCCGGTGTATTGCAGCACACCGTTATCATAACGGTCCACCTTTTCTGCGGATTCACATCTACCGCTTTTGTTGTGCGGGCAGGCACTGCAGATTTCATCGGTCTCTCCTACAAGCTGCAGGGATGCCGGTCCCTGTTCCTCCAGAAGCCAACCCTTCACTGCCGCCATATGTGCGGTAAATCCATCACTATATCCCTTCCCCTCGAAGAAATAAAGGCACATACCGTGATGCGGACGAATCCGGTAAGTCTTTGTCTCCGCCATTTTCTTAATCCTGTCCGTTCAGTTTCAGAACCTTGCCCAGTCTCTTGCTCAAGGTCAGTGCCAGTGCGATCTTCACCAGATCCGGAATAATGAAAGGAATCACACACCAGCCTAAAACAGTTGTCAGACCAACGGCACCGGAGTTCTGTGCATAAACGATCATGAACCATACGGTTCCGATTGCATAGCAGACGATCAATCCTACTACCATAGATACACCCAGTACCCAGGTTTTACGACCAAGGAGTTTCTCCATCAGCCACATTACCAGTGCGGAGAACAAAAAACCGATAATATAACCACCGGTATTGCCAAGCAGCTGACCAAGGCCGCCGGAAAATCCCGCAAATACCGGAATGCCTACGGCGCCTAATAAAATATAAATCAATACCGCAAGGCTTCCTCTCTTACCGCCCAGTACACCTACTGCCAGAAATACTGCAAAAGTCTGCAGCGTAAAGGGAACCGTCATCGGAATAGAGATCCAGGAACAGATTGCGATCAGCACCGCAAATACTGCAATGTACACCATGTCATAAGTCTTGCTTCTAGTTGTTGTCTGCGTTGTCATAATAAAAAACCATGCCTTTCTGTCATTTGTCTTTTGTAAGAACCTCTGTCAGAATAGCATGGTGTTTTTTAATTGTCAACTATTTTATTTAATGGTTAACATTCTGTCTTTGCATGAACTGTTATCACCCGCTTTTTGATGCAGTCAATCGCCTTCTGCACCGCAATAGAAAATGCAATTCCAAAAACAACGTAAACAATCAGCGTATATTCCAATTCTTTTGGCATATAATACCACCAGATATTGGTCTTATAGCCCACCCAGTCGAAATCGCTAAATCCACTGTACACCTTACTGGCCCACGCATAAATTGTCTTTACTATCATGTAACCCAGAAACTGATTGATCATAATCGAATAGGTATTGTCCGCAACCATATTTACCCACTTGCTTCTGCCGATCACCGGCTCCAGTATCGTGACAATCCGCATCCAGAATGCGATCCCCAGGAAACCATTTATGATGGGAATCAGTGGTCCCTCTGTAAAATCAGCGCACCAGCTTGGGGTATAACTGAGCATTTTTCCATAATAACATACAATCAGCAGTTTGATCAGGAATATCGTTCCGAAATACCAGAAGCTTGGGATTTTCCGATCATATTTTTCCAAAACCTGATGATAAAAAACACCCAGCCCAAAGAACGGAACAAAATAAAGCATTCTGACCAGCGCCAGCCATCCGCCTGACAAAAGTCCCATACGTGCAAGCCAGATTCCCATGATTCCAAGTATTACATTGATGATGAAAAACAAACCTTCCGGAACATCCTTATTTATTTTGTGAATCAACTTATGGATCAGAACATTGTATATTTCCACCATAAAAAGAGGTGCTATGAACCAGCCGCCCAAATTATAAGCGAACTGATGGCCATCGGTGATCGGTGCAATGATAAGATTGGTAAAATTGAAATCCCCTCCGATTTCAAATCCTCTGAGTCGGAGAATCTGCACAATAACTCCATACCCCAGATTATAAATGTATAAAGGCACAAGCAATGTTTTTATCTTTTTAACAATATATTTTCCGACATGCTCCTCAGAAGAATATTTATAGAAATATCCGGAAGCAAAAACAAACAGCGTCAGATGCATGCCGCCATAGGGGAACCAGTCACTGATGATAGAGATTCCTCCACCTGCCGTATGCCCGCAGCATACCATAATGATGGCGACTGCATATAAAATTTTGAATCTGTAGTCTATTTTTTTATCTGAGGTCATTGTATACTTCCTCCAGGTAATTCCTGAGCTCTTCTAATTTCGCTTCTGTCAGTGTTTCTTTATAGTGCAGTCCGTCATACGTGGAATGAAGGACCGGATATTTCCCTTTTGTTTTCAGCATATAGTGTTCTTTCAGAAGCCAGTCTATTATGTTTTCAAGAGTCTCTCTGGGTATCTTTTTCAACAGACCATACTCGGGAACCTGATCCAAACTATTATCTATAAGACGTTTGTTGTTGGCGCCCCGTAAGACGTCCACGAGCATCGTAACGCCATAATATTTCACCTTACTTACATTCTGTAAGGCTTTTAATATGGTATACACGACCTCATTGAGATCCCGGCCGTTATACATGACAGGAGCTGTTGCTGCCCTACTAATCTCTATGTAATCGTCCGGCTGCTGTCGGTGCGGCGGTAACATCTGCTTCTGTTGCTCCGGTGTTTGCCTTTTCGGTTCCGGCCGGTCCGGAGTCCGCTGTCTCTGAACAGGCTCTGCCGCCATATTTTCCGTTTCCGGTTCCATAGCGTATCCCATCTGATCATAATAATACTTCTTGCTGATGGACTTATTACATCCGGTGCCATCTGCCTTATAGTTAGTGCATCCTAAAAATAATCCGTTTTCCCTGCCGGTCTTTACGATCAAATATCCGTCCATACACCTGTCGCATTTCTGGATACACATTTTCCCGCCTCTGTAGTCGTTCGTCATAAATCCGCAGATTTCCGGCTCATTGGTGCAAATGTACAGTCTGAGACCATATGCCTGCTTGTACTTCAACTGCATGGGGTATCCGCAGATGGGGCATGCCTTTTTCGCGATATTCTGTGGCTTGTCTTCATTCCAGTTTCCATGCAATACCACGTTTTTATAATCTCTTTTCAACTCTAAAAGAAATTCCGAAGGATTTTGTTCCGGTGCCACAAAAAATACCCGGTTCTTCGTCCGCGTCATGGCCACATAGAATAATCTTCGTTCCTCTGCGTAATCTATGGATCTATCTCCTTTTATTACAAAAGAAAGTACCGGATCATCCTCGATTTTAGAAGGGAAACCATAGGTTTCATTTTTGCCGTTTACAATAATAACATCATCATAACCAAGCCCTTTTGACGAATGCGCTGTCATGAATGTGATATCGAGCTTCGGATATTTTACACTCTTTATCTTACTTACTCCGCGCACAAACTCGAAAAGACCGGATTTTTCAAGTTGATCTCCGTCAAAGGCATACCTGCCCAGCAATAAGATGCTCCCCGGCTCCTTTCCTTCCTGCTTCTTATAGGCCAGCAGCTGCGTCAGGGCTGTCTCTACCGCATGAGCAACCGCATAATTTGCACCGCTTCTTCTATCCGCATTGGCACCTTTTTTCGTACTATCATAGGTGTAGATAATCACAGGATCCGTGATATTCTTCGGCGACAGCAGACGCTTCTGAATCTGCTCTGTGTTCTTTTGAATAAAATTACCTGCAATATCAATGACTTCCTGGGAGTTACGATAAGTCTTCACGATTTTAAGCATTTTTGCATAGCCCATTTTCTCAGCAAATTTCGTGAACAGTGTAATATCTGATCCACTGAATGCATAAATCGACTGCCAGTCATCTCCCACTGCAATGATCTTGGCATCCGTGACCTCTGCCAACGCTCTGGTCAGGTCAAATCTTTGTCTGGAAATGTCCTGATATTCATCCACAATGATATATTTATAATCAAGCTTCTGCTTCATCTCTTTTACTTCCCGTAAAAGTCTTGCAGACTCGTTGATCATATCTTCAAAATCTACCGCTTTGTTCTCTTTCAGCCATCTGTCATATTCCAGATAGCAGTCTTGACAGATTTCAAGAAACAGACGACTTCTCACATTTTGTGTGGAGTGATACATCCGCGTGAATTCTTCCACATTATAGCCATTGACCTTAAAATTTGAGATGAAGCGACAGATCAGATTCAGCAGCTTCCGGATATAACGGTTTTCCTCTCCTGCCACCAGAATTTCCATCACTTCTTTATTGGATCTGGGTTTTAATTCAAAACCATTTTTCTCCAAAGCTTCCTGCAGATGTTCTGTTAACGGTCTCCGGTCATTATAGACGGAAAACGTGTAAATCAGATTGGTGCCATGCTGCCTGTGCAACAGAATCTTGTCATTGATTGCCTTTTTGTATTGTGCAAGTTCTACCTGACTATATCTGTCATTCTCCCCATTCTCAGTAATTCCAAAGTGTTCAACATATGCTTTTTTCCCGTTTTGATATATCACAAAATCCGGTGTATATGGTTTATGGGAATACTCTATATGATAGGGATAAATCGGCTCATATTCGTACTCGATATTGTTTAAGTACAGGAAATTGGCGATTTCCACTTCCTGATGTGATCTTAATATTTCATTCTGAATTGTGACTGACTTTTTCGTTCTGCTGTCGATTACCTCACGTTTAAAATCCTCCAAATCACTACGCATGGTCGAATAATTTGCCTTTGCGATATTGTTGAAGAATCCGTTCAGATCCTCGCCCTCATAAGGCGCATCAAAATAAGTTGCGAAAAACAGGATGAGTTTATCAACCACTCGTTCATTCTTCATCACGGATTCGCGAAAATAATCTCTGATTACATAATACAGCTTGGAATTATCGACAATATTCAGTTTTTCATCCGGCGCATTTTTCTGAATAATTGTATTTCCGGTAGCATGAAAGGTCGCTATGGTGCAGGGCACTTTCAAGTCTTCCTGTATTTTTTCTTTTAACTCATTTACTGCCTTATTGGTAAAAGAAACTACCAAAATCTGGGAAGGGTCAATTCCCTTCCTGTCCACAAGATACTTTACTTTTGCTGCTACGGTCGTGGTTTTTCCAGCACCGGCACCGGCGATTACAAGACAATAATCCTCATCCGTTAATACTACTTTTCTCTGGTCCTCGTCCAATACCACTACCGGATCCACCGTTTTCAGGACGTTGTCCAGATACTCCTTTTCTTCGGCCATCGCACGGGTGAGATATGTCTCATTATGAGCCTCCACATAGGACTCTATTCTGTTATAATAGTCAATGGCCTGCATGACATCTTTTTCCGATACGCCATTCACATCACAGAAATTCGGAAGCATTCCGCTTTCCAGCAATACCCCAAAGAAATCCATGGTCTTCTGATATTCTTCCAGGTGCTTTTTATAATCGCTTTTTGCCAGATATCTGTTTTCCTTCAACAGTTTCTCCACGCGAGATGCAAATTCCATCAATTTTCTGCAGTTCTCATTGTGTGGAACACTTTTTGCAGGAACCACGTCCTTTTTTGAACCGAAAATTCTGTCAAGCAGTCCCATAATGTGTCTATCCCCCGTTTATCGAATATGTTTCTGCTTTCTATTATAGCATCCGGGGATTATTTACGCATTATATTTCGAAAGACAAACGGTGCCGTCTTCCCGATTATCATCTCCTGCAGCCGGTCATTCTCCGTATCAAGTCTTACCAGCACGCCCTCGTTTTCTCCGTCGTTTCCATACCCGAGTATGGTAATCGCAATTTCCTCTCCAAACAAGTCTCTATCCACCGTCTCCGGCTTGTATGCAAAAGTAACATGGGGACATTCGATGGTTTTCTCCAGCGGATGCTTTCTGATTCCGTCGACGCAGGTGTGAAACTGTTTGAAATCCACAAAACAGACAATATCAATAAAGCTCTGTTAACTCCCAGTTCTCTCTTTTCCTGTTCTTCCTCTGCCGCTTCACGCCGTACATCTGCCAGGGAGTTCAAAGGTTCATGGACATCTTCGAACAACCTCCTGAGGGCAAAAGACTGTGCCACTCTGTCATACAGTTCCTGGTACTGCGGGATCTCCGTAACATAGGAAAAGACAAAATCTGTTTCAAAATCATATAATCTTCGCCTGTATTCTTCAAGCTCCCTCATTGGCTTTCATTTTACTACTATTTTATATAACAATTTCATTGAATTGACTTAATCATTTGTTATATTTCCCTGCTGTCTTATTCCATACTTCTCCTGCATTGCTTTCATTACTTCCGGGTCATCCAATGCTACTATCTTATCCGCATCTCCTCCGGCACTCATTTTAGCAATCAATGCCAACAGTGACTTTCGCTCTTCCATGCGGCCCCGCTGTAAGCCTTGCTGCAGACCTTCCTGTAAGCCTTCTTGCAAACCTTCCCGCAATCCTTCTTCCCGTCCACATTCTCTTTCAGCCTTGCGGAGCTTCTTTTCTTCTTTTTCCTTGTCATACTCAAATATACTCACTTTGTAAACCTCCGCCCGATTGTGCTGCAGGAATTCCGCCAAAATCCCTTCACTAATACATTCGGTTATTGCCAGTTCTACTGCTTCGTTCAGCGGCAGTTCCGCCGCATATTTTCTGACTCTTGCCACATACTGGGCATATTCCCACAGGACATGACAGTTATTCATTAACTCTTCATTATGTCCGGCATTGATATTTAACATCGTGACTTTCAGTTCCAGTGCCGGATCCTGCGTCGGATTCTCAAAAGCATCCGACAGGCGCAATTCCATTCGATCCGGGACATCCCGGTCAGTTCCGTTATAAAATACCAGGAAATTCGGTGTTGGGATCTTCTGGATTCCTGAGGAATATAGAGACTTTTCGTCTACCAGATCCTGATATTCACTGGCTATGTAGAACAGATCCCGCAATGGAATATTCGGATTATAGGTAGACTGATGTTCATACAGATATAATCCCATTTCCAATACAAATGCCAGGTCGTTCTTCATTCCCATGTAAATGGCATTTTCCAATGTCACGATCTCCAGCTCTTCCGGATTCTGATAATTTTTCCCGGTCACTGCATTATACAGAGACAACAGATTCTCAAGGATCGAAAAGATCCACCGGAAAATCGTGTCCTTATATTTCCTGTTTGCGATCAGTAATTCGTAGCTGCGTTTCTTCATAAGTGTCCTCCTGTTCCCATAGCACCTGAAACCAAGAAGAGACACTTTTCCCGCTTATCCACTTGTCATTCAACGTACTATGCTATGCATGGTTAATGTGGTATAAAAGCATAGAATTCATTGAAATGATATAGATATGTGGATCAGCTCTCGCTGCCGGAATCGTAAGAATATATGCTTTGAAATTATAGTACTAACATTTCTATTACTTGTCAACACAGTACTTATATTACTATTCCATTGCAATGGTCAATCTCATGCTGAATAATCTGTGCTGTCCAACCTGAATACTTTCCATGCTGTTTCTTAAAGTTCTGATCAAGATAGTCCACTTCTATTTCCTGATATCTCGTACATGGTCTTACACCTTCCAGAGAAAGACATCCTTCCTCAGTCTGATATGCTCCGGATTTCTTTGTTATCACCGGATTTATCATTGCAAACTGAAATGGTCCGGCTGCTACTACAATGATATTCTTTTTTACTCCAATCATATTGGCAGCCATACCAACACAGTGTTCTAAATTTGCCTTAAATGTATCAAGCAAATCAATCACAATCTGTTTATCTGCCTCTGTTGCATCCACTGACTTCTGTGACAGAAACAGCGGATCATGCATTATCTTCTTTACCATTAATTCCATCCCTTCCATACATCAGGCTGATATCCAAGTGTAGATTGCTTTCCGTTTCTTACTACCGGTGTTTTAATTACCTGCGGATTCTCAAGTACCTTTTCCAGTTTATCTTCATCTGCAATATACTTAATAAGAGCAAGTATATCCTTGTTTTTTCCATCCCAGTTAATCATATTTTCAAGACCGCCATTAGCCTGTGCAACAGAAGTAAACTCGCCCTTGCTCATGCCTTTTTCTTTCATATCAATGAACTGATACTTTATGCCGCGCTCCTTGAAAAAACGTTCTGCTTTCTTTGTATCATTGCATTTCTTAGTTCCAAAAATCTGTATATTCATCTGCTTCACCTACTGCAAATCATAAAGTTTCATTTTCGCTGTTTTTCTATATTCATTATCTATAAATAATTTTTCTCCATTTTATGGCATAAGCAACAATTTTATTATTTTGTAGAAATATGTCCTTATATGTATTTTATTTCCATTTGACAAATCTAAGCATATTGCATATATTAATTGTAGTCAGCTTGTGACGGATAAAAGCTGGGTTCCCGAATGGGAGTAGGTGAATTTTCACTTAGAATCCTTTGCTCCTGGGGTTGATTTTTTTATTTTGTCTTTTAAATCAAATACCCGTCAGCAGTCATACTGCCATTCGCCATCCATCAGATCAATTCCCAGTTCATCAAATATCATCTTACGATACATTTCCATTTCGCGATATTGTCGTTTAGTATTCAGGACTTAACAGAAAGTCATAAGCTCTGCCAAATCCACTAACAAAATACTGTCATCAGACCTCACTTCATTCAGAACAGCCTCTGTGAATCCGGATTTTGAGAAAAGTACATAGTAAGAATTCTTTCTGTTCATACTGAACGCATCCGCTTTTGCTTTCAGATCCTTTAATACAGAAATATCCAACTTCTCATTGCGCCACTTACACTCTCCAAAAAGATAATCCTTTCCGTCGTTTGCAATTAAATCAATTTCCTCCTGGCCGTGCGTTGCAGCATTGGTTCCCCACCATCTTCCGATAGAGGTATATAATATCGGCAGTTCTCCTCTCGCATTCTTCGAATTCAGATAATCCATGCAGACTTTTTCAAAAACCAAACCCATATAACTGCAATAATCCGGCTTAATTCGTTTTTCCCATACTACCTGCTGTGCTCCGGTTTCAATCAATGTTCTGTTGGTAAATACATATCGGTACCAGAATCGGAACATAAAGTCTGAGATGCCATAAATCGTTTTTCGGGATGATTCCTTTTCTCCAAATGGTGTTTCTTTATGAAGGATTCCAAGTTCGCACAATGTTTTAATATATTTCAGGCACTTAGCTGAGTCCTCGCCGATTTTTGTGGAGATTTCATTTGCTTTGGTATATCCGCTTGCAATCGCTTCTATTATCGCACTATATACCCCCGGTTCCTGCACTTCCTGACGCAATAGTAACAATGCCTCTTCATAAAGGTAAGAAGTTACTTTCAGATAGGCTCTCTTAATATTTTCCTCGAAATTTTCCTTTTCATTTATCTGCTGCAAATATAATGGTGTTCCACCATATGCACCATACAGCATAAGCTTTTCTTCATCAGAAAAACCAGTCATAAACTTAGAGCTTGTCTGATAAGTAAATGGCTTCATATGAAGCTGCGCAGTTCTTCTTCCAAAAAGAGGACTTTTAGAACCAAGTACTTCTTTTTCCATAAATCCCATATAGCTTCCGCTTAGTATTAAAAACATCTTTCCGTTTGTCAGTTTATGGTCAATCAGATGTTGAAATTCTGACAATAACGCCCTGTTTTTCTTCACAAGGTAAGGAAACTCATCGATAACCAGTACCAGTTTTTTGTTACCCTGCCTTTCATCAATGTAAGACAGTGCATTACTCCACGACGAAAATGGTTCCAAGTTGTTTTCATCATAAAACTGAAATACTAGCGATGAGAATTTTTCAAGATTTAACTTATTATTGCTCTGCTCCGCCGAATAGAAAATTGCATCCTTATCCTTACAAAATTCATTCAGAAGAGTCGTCTTTCCTACACGCCTTCGACCATATAGTACGAATAGTTGAAATCTCTCTTGCAGATATAATTCCTCTAAGTCTGCAAGCTCTTTTTCTCTACCTATGAATACTTCCTGCATCGAACTCCTCCCTTGTTACTCAAGAGTAATTTACTTTAAAGTTAATTATGTAACATTCTTTTCATTTTGTCAATGTGATTCTATTATTTTCATATTCGTTTCCTCTTCATCTATAAGGGTAAATCCATATCACGATTTATTCTCTCTATGTATGCAGTCAATCGGCGAATACTTCCCCACTCTGCTGCCTCATCACTTTTATTAAAGAAGCCTGCTAATGCTCTATAGGGAACCATATTGGTAAGCTGCTCTTGCCAAACCATCTCTTCTAAAACTTTTTCAGTTTCAATCAACAAGTCAGACAAACTTAGCAAAAAATCGGCATCAAATCCATTTCTGAATTCAACACCGATTCTCTGCTTTTCCTTTTTTCTGTTGTAAGCCTTTCCACTCGGAACTGATCTTGTGACCGGATTCAGTTCTCCCCATGTTGTTCGCTGCTTAGCATAATATTCCCTCTGCGCTTTCTTACTTCTTTTATCAAGCGTTATATATTGCTTCATTTTCTCATCCTCGCTTTCGTGTCTTCTTCAATCATCTTTGCAATTTCACCACAGGCGTCAGGATAATCTTTATGTCCCAGTAAGAGCATTTTATCTTTAAGTCGTTCTAGAGCTTCCTCAAATCTTGCGACGTCCCTCTTTAGCACCTTACAGAATACAATGCAGTACGACGAACCATCCTTGACCATCTCTCCCTTAAATTTCATAGTTATCTTATTCTGCACAAACATTTGATCCGCCAGATAAGAGCTATGATCTACATAAGCATAAGGAACCGCAAATAACGAAAAATCGCTCATTTTCCAATAATTCTTCATTCTCATCATCTCCAACATAAAGATAGCTGCAGAAGATCATAAGACCTCCCACAGCCTGTGCTTATAACCAAACCTCCACACGCAGTTTCCTGCAGGTTTTCTACAAGGTTGCTGTTAAGAAATCTTGCATCAGATTTTAAAACCTACAATGAACATAAACCGATAACACATAACCCATAACAGACATACCCTTTTGTTTTTTGTTCTGATATTAGCTTAATACATGACAGATGCTTTGTCATTGTATCAACGGTTTAATACCATAGAAAATCCGCAGTCAGATTTTCTATGGGCATGAATAATTCCCCATAAACGAACAACATCCCCGTCAACGACGAGGATATCTTCAATACTGGTATGCAGTAATCTACTTAAGATTACAAAATTGTCTAAGCTCGGCAATGATCTACCGGAAATCCATTTGTAGATTGCCTGCGGATTCTCAAATCCCATAGCATTCTGCACATCTTTCACAGTATAACCATTTTCCATGAGCAGTTTCTTAATTTGCTTCCCTGTCTCCTTTTGCTGGATTGACAAATACATTGGTTCCATCTCTTTGTACCTCCGTAATTTTCTTCCATCCCGAATCACAATCTCTATTGGTAGACTTATATTATATCGGATGTATTCACAAAATGCATTAAACTTTTAGTTTAAAATGTCTGTGCGAGCTTCCCTATACTCACTCCCTGTTACAGTACCTTGCAAGTTCTCATTGCTACAGATTTTTTTACATGCCATAGGCTCGTAATAATCAGGATTCGCAATTCATGTATAGAGGGGATTAGTGGAGTCCGTCTTGTTTCCCGGATATCGCTGCCGTAAGCTCTTTATGGTTACTAAAGGATTCCTTTTCAAGTTTCTGATACATCTTCTTCGCCTTAGGCTCCAAGTCCACAGTTCTTACTTCTTCGATAATGTCCGGCAAATCAAGGCATTCTTCCTTGGTCACACGGAACGCCACCGAATGCAGCTTCTTTAAGAAGTCTTCACACATATACGACTTGAACCTCGGAATATGATTGCCGTATCCGACCATATCAAAATAGCGATTACGAAACTGCTAGAAACTGTATCCTTATATCTCACGGTTCAAAGATCTGTACTGTGAAAAAACATCCAGCTCCTTGTTCGTGATTACAGTACCTGTTAAGAGCAGCTTGTATTTCGCCATGTCTCCCAACTTATGCAGGCACTTTGACTGATCCTTCCTAGCTTCCTTGATCTTGTGCGCTTCATCGCAGATGATCAGATCCGCATTAAAAGCTTCAAGACTATCCTGAACTCTCCATGTACTCTCATAATTGATGACCACAACCTGCAAACCCTTATCCGGCATCACAGAAAACATTTCTTTTTTCTTTGCGCTGCTGCCGGACAGGATCGTAAGATTATACGGATAATCCACAAAACTCTCAAACTCCTGCTGCCATACGTCCACTATCGAAAGCGGACATACGATCAAAACCCTATTCACTTTTCCAAATTGATACAATGCGCCGGTGATACCAATGCTTGTAATCGTTTTACCGGTTCCCATTTCCATCAGAAGAGCCACCCCATTACTGCTAAGGTATGGAGCAGTAAGACCGAACTTTTCACACTCAAAATCAAAAGCCTGAGACTGGTGATAATACGTTCTTGCCTTCACGGGCATCAGCAATGAATTATTACTGTTACCCATGTTTTAATCTCCTTTGATCTCTCTGATTGCTACGGTTTCCACGCTCTCACCGGGGCTTAATACAAAAATCTCTCTTGCATCCCCAAAGAGCATTCTGATCAACAGTTCCCGCATACGACATTTTCTGGTTCTTACAACAGATTCCCTGCCGCCATCGGACTTTTTGATCATGCTATTTACTTCATGTTTTTTGCTCATCAGCGTATCCTCCTTCTTTGAAAACGGGGGCTGCTCCCCGGAAGGATATCTCCTTCTATCTCTATGAAAAAAATGCAACCCCCACATCGAACTTCTTATTCCTCAGCCATATATTTCTTGACCTTGGCAATAATCTTGTTCAGCCTGCTGGATACTGCCTGATGAGTTTTGGGCTTACCGTCCTTACCGGGCGGCAACATAGCAGCAATCTCTTCAAGAGACAGATTCATGCCATAACGTACATAGATCAGATTCATCTGTTCCTCGGAAAGATGCGGTCTTACCTTTTCGTTAAAAGCCTTCAGCATAGGGCTGATATGCTCCTTTTCATCGGAACAAAGCTCTTCTTCACGGCTTTTTACATATGTAGGCAAGCTCTCTGCCAGTTTTTCCCTGTAACGTACTTCGTCTTCCTGATCCTGTGCTTCGCCGTTGTCGGATGCCTGAAGGTAGTCCAAAAGCTCTAACGTCACATCGCCCTCACCGACGGTAAAGGTGGTATTGCGATAAAAGCCCTTTTTCTTCCCGATTTTGACCCATTCCTGATAAATGTAATGAGTCTCATCCTCTCTGTAGCAGCCGCGATTAGCGTCATAGCGGGATCTGTAGTTCTTCTCCTTTTCCTGCTGCTTTGTAGCTTTGGTCTTTACTGCCATAACATAACCTCCTTGGGTTTGTTATGGTCAGCTGCTTCACTTGACTGTTTACGTTGTCCGATGATCCACTCTGAAGCAGCACGCTCTCGCGTAGTGCTCCGTGTACTTTGGAGCAGAGCTTCACATCGAAGGCGTTTAAGGTCGTCGCCCGACCGCCGCCGAAATGGCCAATTCCGACGGGTAATAACAAAAAGAGCCAGGATACATCGATCCATAAGGAAATAACCCTTTGATCGATATACCCTGGCTCAGCGGTGGTCTACTAAGGACCCCTATCGGCTCAGTGGTTTTGTATATTACTTTCGCTTAAACCTGTGCGATGCCCCACGCGACGGTTTTACTATCCTTGCGGTTTCGTTATCGTAATCAAACTCGACATACTTCCCGCAATTCGGGCACTGGTGGGATGCTTTCCCATGAGCGCTCATTTCTACGCCTGCTTTGTGCTGTGGACAGCACGGATACGGTATCATTGTTCTGAATTTCTCTGCACAACTTGAAATCATATTATTCATCCTCCTTGGTAATAGTGTGTTTATGGATAACAAAAAGCCGAAGCCAATCTCCACCCTTGGTGAAAAGATTAACTCCGGCATGATGACCTCGTATAAATACGGATCTGAGCTCGGTAGCTATTTCATATCATCTTGTAGTGCAAACCTTATTGCACACGGAACGCCATTGTTCGGGACCGGCTGCCTTTGCGATCTGATATATCGCATCGCTTACCTTGATACAGACCACCCGACTATGATGCTTGTTGTCGCTGCACTTGACATTCAGGTACAGTGCATCAGGTTCGCTGTGAAGCTCAAAGGCTTTTTCCTGCGCCGCATTTTTAACATCAATAAGCTTTCCCATAATAAAGTTCACCTCCTTATTCAACTACCGGCGGAAGCTCTGCTTCCTCATTATCATTTGCTTCTCTGATGACCTTAAGAAGACGCTCCTGCTCTCCCTTGTCATATTTTTCGCCCACAAGCATATAGGCGATTAAACTTCCGGCATCTTTCAATGCCTGAGATCCGGTGATCATCTTCTTATTGGTACTTTTCGTAACCAAAATATTAGACCATGCATAAAATCCGGGATCCCAATTAATTTTGTTGATCTTTGGTATAAGATCACTGTACTCGTAACCATAATCCATTGCAATTCTAACTGCCTGACTTAAGGCCATCTGTGTCACTGGCTTAAGAAGAAGGTTTCTCTTCCTTATATTCTCCAAAGAGTTGCCGTCTGAGATGTAATGCTGATAATCCTTAAATGCATCGATCTCTGTCACCGTCTTGTTCCAGAAATCTTTCATGAATGCCAGCCCCTGATTAAGTTTCTGCTCATCTCGACGGGTTTTTGCCGTGATGTCAAAGTATTCAAGCAGTACTTCTGTCATCGTGTAGATAGCCGCTGCTGTTGTCAGCATCCTGCTCCTACGGGGAATTGTGTTGGACTTCCAGTTGACGAGATCCTGATTATTGATCGGCTTTAACGGTGCATCTTCGGAACCGCTAAACATTGCTCTCGTGATAATAGCTATCATGTCATCCTCTGAGGTGATTATGTTATCGCCCTTGGATGTCTGCTTAGCGTAGCGATTGACTTTATTAAAGATCTTACGGATCTTAGAATCCGTTTCATGTTTAATAAAGATTACAGTGACATCCGCATTACCGATTTCAGGATGCGGTACCAAGTCGCTTCGCAACGAATCCGGTACCTTTACGCTTCCGGGGATTCCATTTTCCCCTCTAATTGCGATGGAAAGAGCCGCCAAACGATGTTGTCCGTCCAAAGCGATCAATGACTTATTGTCCGGTAAAGTAAGGAATCCTGCATCTGTAAGCGTATCTCTGTAAGCAGCCAGCTTCGTCTGACACACTTCCTGGATGTCCTGAAATTCAACCTGCTCCCATCCGGAATATACATCGATGATCAGAGAACCGAAGAACCACTCAGGATCGTTCACAATGTATGGAACAATCTCCGATACCACCCTGTCGCCTTTAATTTCCCGCTGCATTCGTTCGTCAACGGTCATGTCCGGCCACTTCTCCATCTCACAGGCATACCCGACTGTTTTAATCAGCGTGTTCGCCTTCATGGTGGTGATATAATAAGTGTTCTCACCCATTTTGCCCTTTTGGGCTAGTAACGTAACGCTCATTACTATCCTCCTTTTTCGATATGCTTTTATTTTCAATGTGCATGTTTTTGAAAGCAATCTTTATTTTCATTGTTAGTATAGTATAGTGCATTGAATTTGTCAAGTGCTTTTGAATGCAAATTTGTTGTATTTAAAAAAGGCTCACTTCCGTGAGTCTTTTCCCTGTAGAATCCTATGTAGACACTATCTTTTCTGTATGATCACATTAAGCCATTTTTCCTCTTTTCGACCTAACCCGTCAGCCGTAATCCATGTATCAATAATCTCTAACGCTGTACTTTTCGCCACAATTTGCTGTACTTTTTCTTCTGTGAAATCGGTGAAGAACCTTCCATTATTATCGCATCTGGTCTGAATGCCCTTCTTCACGGAAATATAGAACACCCCATTCGGCTTCAAATATTCTGAAGCACGGTAAATAAACTCTTCTATCTCGCTGAATAAAAGGTGAAGCAAAGATGCGTTAGCCCATATTCCATCGTATTTCTCTTTCGGATGCCAATCCTGAATCCTCTCACAACTAACATCTGCATCGGAATAATCAGCTGCCAACCGACACATTTTCTCAGATGCATCTATACCTTCGACAACATAACCTCTATCCTTAAAATATTTGATGTCTCTGCCGCTTCCGGCTCCGATATCAATTATTCTGCCTCCGGGAACAACATATTTAAGGAACCTGTCGCAGCACTCCGACATATTCACGTTCACGGTATTGCTAAAATACTGATCTGCATTACTGTTATAGTAATCTATGGTTTTATTGGTCTCTTCCATATTTATCATATATCCGATCTGCTTCAGCAATAAGTGCCGCCGGATCCATCAGATACTCTTGCACTATTTCTTTTTGAAGCTTTGTCCCCTGCATTCCGGAATAATGCGTTTCTGGATCCAGACATCGGATCCTTCCAGACTGCATATGTATCCCTGCATAATTTCTAAAGATATCCGATACCGGCACTCCAGTTAGAATCTCTTCACGCCGTCTCAAAAACTCGCTTATCTCTTGGTGTATCTGGCTAATTTCATCAGAAGATAGGTCCTTTGTCCTAAAATACTCCACCACAAGGATCACTACTTCTTCTCGATCCCATTTTCGTTCCGTACTCTTATTACTCATTTTGCCAATACCGCCTTCGTATCCGGCTGCCAGGTTCTATCGTAACCGTTTATCTTCGCCCAATTATATACGTAGCTGATCATTCTCGACCGATAATTCTGCATCTCAGGTCTGTGGAACTCAATCAGGATATGCTGGTTTCGGTCAATAATATCCGTCAGAAACTTTCCATCTGGCAATCTGTCATTCTTCTTCCGATTGCAGGTCGGGCAGGAAAGCACCAAATTCCAAAGGTTATCATCCTTGATAAATGACCAAGGAATAAAATGATCAACATCAATCTTGTCAGGCTGTAAAGGTCTTCCGCAATAGAAACAATTCTTGCTCTCAAACTCTTCATAAAGAATCTGGCGATAAACGGAAAGATTATTTCTCTTAGCACTTTCATCTATCTTATCAAGCAGTTTTGTCGCAACAGCTTCCTCATTCACCCGTTCAAGAAATCGTGCCCATTCATAATAATTAAGCTTCTCTATGACAACTTTATGCTTGCAGATAAATTCATACATCACAGGATTAATCTGTAACCACTCTTCTTTTTTTGAAAATGAATAAAAAAGTCGGTTTGTATCCTCAAACAATGCTCCCACGACATATTTCTTGCACTTTATTTTGACCTGGTGGGAAATATCCAGCATCATTTCAGCCGTCAGACTTTCATATGGTATAGGCTCAATTATCCGATACTTATCAACAGCGGCATGAAGCACCTGTTCAAGATATGTTTCTCTGTTATCATTAGTAGCAGCCTTCTGTCTTAATCCATTCTTCAGAATAAGATTCCAATATATTTCGCCGAACTTGCTAAACAGCTGATCAAAAGTCAGCTTCAGATCCTTATCGACATTATACAGATTATCAATAATTGCTTTTAAGAAACCGTATTTGTAGCTAGAATCATTTCTCGACTTAGAAGAAAAAACGCACGCAAAAACAGACCACAGCTCATCGTCTGAGGCATTTCTCGCTTCATATCTCCCTTCTTTCAAATCGAAACCTGCCATCAAATCCCCCGTTTCTTCTTCAGCATTTTTATCATGCCTTCCGGATCATCTAACAAAGCTTTTGTCTCTTCATCTATCTCATTCTCTGTGTTTTCGTCACTATTACTTTGCTGAAGCATCTCATCGTTCTTTTGTTCAGCCTCCGAGGCAAGACGCTCCATTTCTTCTGCTTCAAAGAGTATTTCCATCGTATTGACTCTGGAAGATTCAATCTTAAACAAGTATTCTTCGCACTCTTTCACCTTCTCGCAATAAGGCAATTCTTCCGGCTCTTCATTATCAAAGAAGCTCCTTTCGATTTCCCTCGCAAAGCTGATACCCATATGTTCTTCCAAGTCTTGCAACTCTTTGATGTATGTATATGGTATCCTGTGTGCACCTTTTAGAGTTTCTCCGTAAGGAATAAGTTCATCAATATAATGTATTACACTCTTGATATAGGAATAATAATCAATGAAACTGTCATATAAATCTCCAAATATCAGCTCTGCGACAATTTCATCATACTGTTCCTCTGTTTTGATTAAATCAGAAACATAGTAGCCTATATTATTTCCCTGTTCAAACAGCCTTCCGGTAAACAGAATACCCTCTTCGCTTATAACAAAGCCTATATTCAATCCGTCTATGGCTTTGTTCATTATCTTGGTAAAAGCAATTCCGGATGAGACAATATCCATGTTGTTGTCAATCTTTGCAGATACAATACGACAAGGAATCATCCCCTTCCTGGTCTTCTTATAAAAATCCCTGAATATGCAAAAATCAACTACGCCGTCTATAAAATCTATTTCCGATTTTGTATAGACCTCACTCGTATTTCCCATTAAGAAAACAAATTGTTCGAAGCTTCCTGAGTACTGTGTTGTTCTGTCTATCAAGAATCCCGTTGGCAAGAGCAGATCAGCCACTGTATCGACGGAATATTCTTGATATGCATTTAGCACAAAATCGTCACATACGCTAGCCTCTCTGCTCCTTTCTTTGAACATATCATCACTTGTTTAAAAAGCTATCAATACTAGCTTTTAATGCCTCCCCATCTTGTTCTTCATTGAACTTCCTAACATATTCAAACATACGTCTCAGGTAAGAATCGTCATCGGTACATTCATCCACAAACTGTTCGTGAATAACTTCAACACCGCCTAAAAAATATTCATTAAAAATCTTCATATTCTCAGCGATTCTTTCCTTATCTTCTTCAGATGTCTCCGAGAGCTTAAAAGCACGAAAGATCCTTTTCTCTTCATCCGGTTCAGAGTCTTCATCTATCAGCATCAAAATCTGATAGACAAAACGTAACTCTGCCTTTTTCTTTGAGATCTGTTCCAACATGATACCAACATCACCATCAGCAGCAGATCCCATTGGAATCCTACGCCTGTATTGATATCCTATAATAGGGCATACTGTATAAGCATCAACATACGAATTGAAAATCTTAAAATTGTTGTGAGCCGCTCTATCCGGAACATTACCCCTCAATTCGCATAAGTCCTTCAAATAGTTTGCCTGTACACCAGTAAAATCCTGATTCCCATCAAACATTTGTTGCCTCCTTCCTGATGTGTGTGGAAGTATCTATCTCCTTACCCTCACCATCACGATCCTTCAATATGGTATAACTGATTCCCACGTATTGATCCAAATTCTTTGCGGCATATTCCCAGTCTTTCTGCATAACAGCCATAATGACCTGATTAGCGGTCTTGGGAAGAATCTTGCAAATATTATCAATATGGATTTCATCGACATTCGAGAACGGGGCATCCATCACAAGCGGATAAACCTGTCCAAGCTTCATTTCACTGTCATCAAGGATCTTATCCTTCGCCATTGAAACCAATGCCGCAATGAATGCAAAACTCTTAACAGCCTTCAATCCGTCAGATTCCTCTGTGGTAACATCCGCATATTTAACCCTGTACTTTTCATCAATAAGGATGGAACGCTCACCATGATACATTCTGGCAAAATTATCATTTACTCTCTTTTGCAGCTGCTCACGTACAATTACTTCTTTGCTCTGATATGTCTCAATCAGCCATTCCAGAACCTTTTCAGCATATGCAATATATCTTGCTACCTTGGAGTTTTTAGAGCTGCTCTTTGCATATTTCTCAATAGCATTTTCACAGTTCTTTATATTTGCATCGCAGCTACCGATATCTGCATTAATCTGATTGTAATCGTCCATCGCCTCCTTATATTTTGTGGCAGCTTCTCTTCTTTTATCCTCTATGGCCTTAGCATCAGTATCGTCGATAATCATTTCAGACTGCTTCTTCAAGTCGTCTTTCAGTTGTCCGATTCGACGAAGAGTCTCACGATACTCTTTGTATTTTTCTCCAACCGTATCGCAATACGATTCACTTCCAGCCAAATAGCCTTCCGCCTTGTTCTTATAATTGTTTACTACCGTTCCGATCTGCTCCGGCGGAAGTTTCCTTCTTTCAGCCATTACCAGCTCATACGGCTTGGTACCGACATCCAATCTTGTACCGCAAATGCAGATACCCCTATGAATCAGATAGTCAATGGATTCCTGCTCCATTGCCGGAACACTCTCCGTGGACTCCTTTACTGCTTCAAGGATTTCAAGAGATTTTTTTATGGCAGGCATTCCGAAAAAAGCATACGGTCTCATATTGAATGCTGCAACCATTGCTTTTTTGCAGGCTTCCAAGCGTTCCTTTTCTCTCTTCAAGGAACTTTCTATACGATCACGTTCCTTTTTAGCCGCCTTTACCTGCTCCACATTGCTCTTGGATAATTCAGCACTATATTCTTTCTCTTTTTCGTGCCAATAATCCCTTTCCTTCTCTGCATTCTGAAGGTTTTCCTGTAATACAGCCTTCTTCTTTTTATATGTATCAAGACTATCACGCGCTTTCTGTGCCGCTGCATTTCCGGAAGTATCAATCATACCGTTAAACTTCTTTGCAACAGCCTGAAGATGATCTCTGGAATGTTCAAGCACATCCAACCTCATCAAACCACGAACAGCCTTGGAGAGATCAGCTCTGTTTGCTATACCAGAAATACGCTCACCACCAAAGAAGAAATAATCGGACAAATCAGTCGGTAAAACCCTGTCGATAGAATCTTCTATGTTATTTCTTTCTACATTGGTTTTGGTCTGTCCATCCTGCAACAAGTATTCCAGTGTCAGATCCTCATCCGGCTTCTTGTTGAGCGTAACAACAACATCATTCCCCTCTGTTCTTCTATCACTGCAAACATAGGTAAAGCTTCTTTTCAAAATGTACTGCATATCATCGTGGATGAAGGTTACAGCAACATATGTGGTCTGAGTATCCCCGACATGCATATTTGAACGTACATCACTATTAAGAAGAACCGGATCCTCAAATCCATTCTTCCCGTATAAGCACCACTCAAAAGCCCTTATGATCGTAGTCTTTCCCGAAGTATTTACACCAATAAGAACCGTGACATTCTTTTCCTTGTCGGTGGAGAACTTGATTTTCTGCTTTCCGACATACTGTCGAAAATTATTCATTTCGATACTTTGTATGATCATCGCTTCTCCACCTCCGTCATTATCATCCTTTGGATCTTATCCACCATGGACGGATTGGATTCCTTCTTAACAATATTGTCAGTTTCCAACTCTAACAGCCTCAATTTGATGGTATCAACCTTCTTCTCATCCAAGGATTCATTCGAATTCATCTCCATCGACTGCTACCTCCGTTTCTTTTTGAGTGAGACCAAATGTTGCTTCAATATCATTTATCAGTTCATCTGAATCACGCGCGTTCTTGGCAATCTTGCCAAACTCGATGATTCGTTGAAGTTCACGCTTTGCAAGTGCTTTTTCACAGTTAAAATCCGGATTGTACGGATTCACATCTTCAAGTGGTTCCGTAAGAGTTACAAAATCATAAATCACGGCATACGGTTTATTCTTTGCTAACCTCAGCACCCTTCCCCTTCTCTGTATATATTCTTTGGGATTAGTAGTGCTCGCAAGTATGAACGCCGTTTTTATACTCGGTATGTTTACACCCTCATCCAAACACTTGATTGCAATTATCGCCTGATACGGCGATGCCGTAGCAAAGCACTGTTTTATAACTTCACGTTCCTCAGCCGATTCATTGGAAGTAAAATGCGTAACCTTCATTCCAAGTTCATTTCCAAGCATCTTGGAAACCGAAACAATCTGACGCTCTCCTTCCTCATCACGATCTGAAGTATCGTTCAAAAAGTCCTGTGTTCGTGTTGCCCCACAATAAACAAGTATATGGGTATCATCCTTGTATTTCTCCATCAGTTCACGGAGTTTTGTCAGCTTGCTTTTCGCACCGGCTACAACCCGCGCTCTTTGAAGCAAGAGGTGCTTTCCTTTTTCGGTAATAATCAATTTCCCGTGCCTGTCTTTATGACACTCTTTTGATGCAAGATAGGATAGTTCCTTATATCTCTCGTATTCTTCTTCATCGAGATACACCAAAACAGGATAATAGTAGTATGGTGTCAGCTTCTTTTCGTCTATCGCCCTCTTCAGATCATACTCAATACACTTTTCACCAAAGTAATCCTTTAGAGCCTGTGTTCCCTCTTCATCGCCGTGTCTATCCAGTGTTGCAGACAATGCAAGCCTATACTGAATGTTCGGATACAATTTATTCCTCAGGTTCGTCGAACCAAAATTATGTGCCTCATCAACCAGGAGTAACGTATCTTTACCTAATTGCTTCATCTGCTCACCGACAAACTTGGATGAATATGTTGCATTTGTCGTTACAAAGCAGAAAGTATCAATTACCCCAAGAGAAAAATCCAGCACATCATTTTCAAGCCGCTTTTTCCAATCATGCTGCTTCGATGCGGAATAACCTATCGTAGGATTCATATTGAATAACTCAATATCCTCAACCCACTGCTCTACAAGATGCTGATACGGGCATACGATAATAATAGCCAGTCGTTTCTTCTCTTCATACAGATGGACAACAGCCCCTAATCCCGTATACGTCTTTCCCGTACCGGTTGCCATATCGAATATTCCGCGATAATCATGCCGATCCCATTCTTCAATAGCATCTTTTTGGTACTCTCGGAAATCAAACCCCGATGGTGTATGCGGTATCCCACGATCCGGTATGCTTTCTTCTTCTGCCGGATTATCATCCTCTTCCACAAAGGATTCAGATTTGAAAAAATCATCAAGGTCAGGTTTTCTCATAACCTCGAATTTTTCTTTAAGGACTTTCGGAAAATCAAGTATCTCCAAATCATCGTCCTGCTTATCCCAAAGCTGCTCAAAATCTCTTTGTATATCATCCACATAAGCCTTGGATTCCTCCCAAGATTTGAACACCACAATGGACTCGGAATTAACATGAAAAGCATTTATCGTTTCGTTCAGTGATCCGGTAAACACAATCTTATTTCCATTTTCATCAGTGACGATTCCCACCTTTTCGTGAAACATCCCGGTGGATTTTTGCGGCGGCGTGAATGCAACCTTGATATCAAGAAAACCTTCTTCTATCAGATATGCCAGAAAGTTCAGTCTTTCTTCCTCGTAATAATTCTCAGGCTCCTTGAAATCCCGCATCAGTGCGCGACCAATAATCTCTTTTTGCTCATAGCCTTTATTTATTGCAGCAATATCTTCCTCTGATAATCTGGGAGATACAATAAACTGTATTTTCCCATGATTTCTCGTAAGGCCTCTTAAGCCCTTTGTAAGATCAATCAGTGCGCCTGAAGTAAAGAATCCTACAGCCCTCTGGTAAAGAACGGCTTGTTTAAGAACCGGCGTATAGAATTCATTAACAACATTGTTTTTGTACGTTTTGTAATACCTTAGCAGCGGTATATCTTTAAACGACATTCCCGTTCCTCCCTCCGGCTTTATTCCAACACCTCAAATTCCATATCACCCATCAGAGTTTTCGCCTGTTCATCTTGCGTTTCAACGCATACGCCGCAATACGCTTTATCCTGAACCGGTGTAGGAACAACCTTGCATTCTATATTCTTTTCATTCAGAATCTCTTCCGCCTTAAAAACATCGCTTGTACTGAAAAAAACGATATGCATAAAATCACCTGCTTTTTAATGTATCTAAAAGCTGATCAATCTCAGCCTTTGTATTCTTATAGTTCAAGCTGATTCTAACCGCCCCTGTTTCTACGGTTCCAATAGCCTCATGTGCCAATATCGCACAATGTATGCCTCCACGGGCGCATATCCCTTTACTGTCTAACAGCGATATTGTCTTATCCGATGAAAGATTATCGAGAGTAAAACAGCAAGTAGAAACTCTCTGCTCATCCGCATCGTATAAGTGTAGTCCATCTATTTCAGACAATCCTTGAAGAAGATATGTCATCAATTCTTTTTCCTTATATCTTATCTCATCAGCATGAGAATCAATATACTCTATTCCTGCTTTAAGCGCCCAAACAGCAGGCATATTCAACGTTCCCGATTCATAGCCTTCCGGGAAAATATCCGGATTAACATAGTTTTCGCCGTGTATTCCCGTACCACCTTGGATCAACGGGCTGAAATGCACTTTAGATTCGCAACAGAGCCCACCGATACCGGGAACACCGTATAAATCTTTATGCCCTGTAAACGCCAAAAAATCCACACCGGAATCCTTCATGCGTATTGTCATCTTTCCGGCACCCTGTGAAGAATCAATAAAGGTAATGATTCCCTTGCTATGGAAATACTCCATCCACTCTTCTTTATAAACAATCCTGCCAGTCAAATTACTTGCCAAAGTCAACGCCAGCATACGTGTGTTGTCCTTTACATACTTTGCAAAAATATCCTCGGCACACATATCCAGATCATCACGATAGATAACAGAATATTCAATAATCCCCTTTTGTTTCAGATCGTGTAATGGCCTTAGAACAGCATTATGCTCGTAGCATGAAATTATTACATGATCACCCTTTTTCAACAAACCGTTAAACAGAAGATTTATGGCTTCTGTTGAGTTTTTTGTGAAAACAACTTTCTCCGGGCTACTCATGCCAAAGTATTTTCCTACCGATGTCCGGGATTTATACAGCATACGGGATGCTTCAATCCCCAGAGAATAACTTCCTCTTCCCGGACTAACGCCAACTTCCCTGAGATAATAATTCAATGCCTCAATAACTTCGTCCGGCTTATATTTTGTTGTAGCGGCATTGTCAAAATAAATCATTGTGTACCCTTCCTTGATGAAAGAACATCACACATAATGCAGCCGTTATAAAACTTTGCAATACAATGTTTACAATGCTGACATTTATTTTCATCAATCGCATATTGTCCATGAATAGTATCAATAGCTCCGTGCGGGCAAGTCGAATCGCACGCCGAACATCTGATGCAGAACTGATACTTCCGCATCTGACATTTGATCCTATTCACAAGGTTCGTAGCATCTATTCTCTCTTCCGGCAAAACTTTTATAACTGTGGTTCCATATGTAAGAATCAACTCGCATATTTTTCTATACTCACCGGATTTATCCTCATCAAATATCTGAACATATGTGGCATCTTTCTTTTCAACAACCTTCAGATCTCCTAAAGGCTTAAATAGTTCCAATACATCCTTTTGCAATTTCTTCTCTACAATTATATTTCTTGCGCGGTTAGACAAATTGCACGGTGTATCAGCGATAGTAACATTCTTAACCTTTAAGCCACTTGCCCCTCTACGGATTCTCCATTTACCCTCTTCATAATAAGCATCGGGATCCGTTTTTCCTGTCCTCTCTGCAAATTCATAGACCATATCTTTCCATCGCTGCATATCTTCCGGATGATAGATTTCCGTCAGCATCATCGACCAATCAGAATTATTCGGACAGCACCAGCATCCAACTCTCTTATAACCATACTGATAGCAATCATTAATCAGCAGATTCTTTGCCAGTATATAAAGCCAAACATCGTAATCCGTCCATTCGATAATTGGCATAGCATTTACTTGTGAAGAAATCTTTGATGTTTCCTGTGTTCTGTCATACCCGGCTCTTGCAACGGACTCACTATGCCTTATTCCAAGAAATGTCAAACTGTTTCCCGGAAGATTTTCATACTCTTTATTCAGATTACTCGTCTTAAAAATCGTGCAGCACCAACGTTCATGCTGACTTGGTGGTCCGAATACCTTACAGAGCTTAAAGAAATCATTTTCTGTTTCACTCGGAATCATCGGAACCCTCGGATTCTCTCTCCTAAACTTCTCTGTAACATATGTATAAGTTTCCTTAAATTCAAGAGTCGTATCCCCAAACATATGGATTACAGCATTATCTTGAAGTGCATCCATCACAAGCCTGCTTACTACGGAAGAGTCTTTTCCTCCCGAAAACGACACAGTGGGAATATAATTATCCCCTTTGTATTTATTCAGCGTTTCAACAATATAATGCTCAGCTTCATACACCAGCTGATTCAAGTATGCTTCATTCGCTTTAACAACTGACAAATATGGAGTGTAATCCTGTTCAACCTCTATGTCACTTCGTAATTCTTCCGCCACCTCCAAATGTTTCTTAGCCTTGTACCAATCTCTGTATGTCACCTTAACGATTTGCTCATCAATAAAATACTTGCTTGCTCCCAGATACCAAATACTCTGATCTCCATAATCACAGTCCATGATTTTTTCCAGTAGCTTTCTTTCCTGCTTAAATACCGGATTGCATATGGAACCTTCAGATATTTTTTTCATCTTTCCATCGCAAGAGCAACTATGCAAGCCCTTATCGAATACAGGTGTCTTGCATTTCTTGCACCAATAAATCATAGACTGTCACCTCTAACCAATAATCTCCTTCATAATCTCAGTCAAAATCGAGATCTTCTCTTCATAGCTGATAGACTCTCCGAAATCACCCAATGTGCTTTTCATCTTCTTCAGCATCGTTTTTCCTGTGGTAGATAACTTCTCATTTGAGAATTGTGTTATCACAGGTGCTCTGTCAGCAGATTCAATAGTTATCTTCATCTCTCCCTGCTGCAAGCTATCCTCAGGATTGTACTCGTTCAATTTATTAACAGTATCTCTGAGTATTTCTTCAAAGTCGTTGATCTTATTATCCGCCCAGTATGATAACTCAAATCCTGTTGTCGCCTTAGCCAATTTCAGGACAAAATGCTCTTCATCCATCTCAGAGGCTCTTGATACGAGATCAAGAACATTGTTTGTGGTATAATCGAACGCTTTCTGACTTTTCTCTTCCCACTCTTCACGATACAGATCCTGCATATACTGCATCAGGTCATCCGAATCATCCAAGTCAAATATCTGCTTGATTACTCTCACAACTCTTACATAGAGTTTTTCTTCTACGGATCCAAGCTCTTCTTTGATGTTTCCAATCTGAAGCACCAATTCATGTAAATCAGCATTCAATCTTGGAAGCACCTCGAAGAAAAATGCATTATAATCCTTGTATGAAATATTCAGAATATCCCTATACTGCTTTGCAAGGTCAGAAACATATACTTCTGTAGTTCTGGCACTCTTTGAGATTGAAGCATAATGTGTATTTATCGCTTTGAACAATTCTTCTAATCTGTTGAGGCCATCACCTTTAGGAAGATATTCTGCAAACAGTTTTTCCAAGCCTTCAATATAAGCAATCTCTTCTTCCTTCCAATTACAAATAAGCAAGGTGTAGTTTTCCGGTTCCGACAATGCCTTAACCAGCTCTTCTTCTGTATATGAATGTTCATTTCCATGAAAATACAGGGATACATTCTGATAATCCCGTAACGCATACGCAAGCAGAACAGGAATGACTCCATCTCTCAATCCGTAAGGCTCCGTTTTTAGCATCTCATACATCTCGCTCAAAGCAAGTCTTTCACTTTCAGCCTTGCGCAATTTTTTCTGTATGGCATTCATCACCGGTTTGCCTGATAACGTATGCTTCTCGTCCGAAAAATAAAGCATTTCATCTTCCGATACACGATTTTTTTTGTTTACATTTTTATTATCCGCAATACCCGTCTTTGATAATGCAGCT
>OQVS01000075.1_pt1 | contig 48306 bp, 40 predicted proteins | sample 1691601 | NCBI WGS metagenome assembly OQVS01 (sample SAMN03418268, study PRJEB22391) | human gut metagenome | biome: human-gut; feature: organic feature; material: feces | host: Homo sapiens | place: Tanzania | collected 2013-01 | reverse complement strand
AGAAACAAAATACAGAATGACGAAAACTATTAGAGGAGATATTGCCAGTATTCCTTGCTTGTGGTTCATTGTCTTATTCCTGATTCCTTTAATGTTATTTGTATGTTGAAATATGAACAAGAAGGAGCTTGTGGCTTATATAGCTTTCAGCTCCTTCTTTTAAAGTATGTATTGTTTAAATATACGATTGAATGTTCTCTACGTATTTACGTTTAGAGAGTTACACCATTCTTGAAGATGGATATTTCGCGGTATCCGTTCTTCTCGTTGCATGTCTTTTCTCCACTTGCAACGGCAATCACCTTGTCGATGAACTTATTGACAAGTGTAGGCATGTCGGTACCTTCTACAAGTTCGCCTGCGTTGAAGTCAATCCAGTTTGGCTTGTTCTTGTACAGGTTGCTGTTTGTGGAAATCTTCATTGTAGGGATGAAGGTGCCGAATGGCGTTCCGCGTCCTGTAGTGAACAATACTATCTGGCAACCTGATGCAGCAAGAGCTGTAGATGCTACGAGGTCGTTACCAGGAGCAGAAAGCAGATTCAGTCCTTTAACCTTCAGTCTGTCAGCATAGCCAAGTACTCCGCTTACTGGAGCACGTCCGCATTTCTGTGTGCAGCCGAGGGCTTTGTCTTCAAGTGTGGATATACCGCCGGCCTTATTGCCTGGTGAAGGATTCTCACCAACTGGCTCTCCATGACTCAAGAAATATTCCTTGAAATCATTTACCAAATCAACAGTCTCCTGAAACAGTTCAGGGGTCTTGCAACGATTCATAAGAATAGTCTCGGCACCGAACATTTCAGGAACCTCTGTCAGGATAGATGTACCACCCTGAGCCACTACATAGTCGGAGAATTCTCCGACAAGCGGGTTTCCGGTAATACCGCTGAAGCCGTCGCTACCGCCACACTTCAATCCGATACGCAGTTCGCTCAGCGGACAGTCTACACGCTTGTCCTCCTTGGCGATATTGTAAAGGGAACGAAGAATCTTCATGCCTTCTTCCACCTCGTCGCCCTGAACCTTCTGTACGACCATGAATTTGATTCTCTCCTTGTCGTAGTCGCCAAGAAGCTTCTCAAACTCGTCTGGCTGGTTGTTCTCACATCCAAGACCAACAACGAGCACAGCTCCTGCATTCGGATGCAATACTATGTCGCGAAGCACCTTGCGTGTGTTCTCATGGTCTTCGCTCAACTGTGAACATCCATAGTTGTGATGCCATGAATGTACGGCGTCAATACCCTCAAGACCTGTTTCCTGTTCAAGCATTCCTGCCAGACGGTCTGCAATGCCGTTGACGCATCCTACTGTAGGAACAATCCATATTTCATTTCTTACACCCACTTCACCGTTCTTGCGCTCATAGCCTTTGAATGTACGATTGTCTTTCTTGATGCTGAGAGTTTCATTCACTGGATGATACTCGTATGAAAGAGTACCGGAGAGGTTAGTCTTGAGGTTGTTCTCGTTAACCCAGCTACCGGCAACGAGGTCTTCTCTTGCGTGTCCGATAGGGTAGCCGTACTTTATGATGTTCTCACCCTCTTTGGTGTCGTTGATAAGAACCTTGTGACCGGCAGGAGTGTCCTGAAGAACCTTTATGTCCTTGCCGTCAACATTGATAGTCTCGCCTTCTTTAAACGGGCGTAGACACACAACCACGGAGTCTGCCGGGTTGATTTTGATAAATGAAGATAAATTCATATTCCTTTTTGAATTATATATAATATTATTTAATGATGTTTTGTTTCGTAAATAGTCATAAGCTCTAAAGCTGTGTCCTTCTGTAGAAGTCCACATTCTCTTTTGTCAGCAGTTCAATAGGCATATAGTTTGTAGGATCCACTTTCTTGTTAAGCACGATAGCTTTAAACAACGAGTCAACACAATTATATCCCTGCATGTATGCATGCTGGGCGATAAGGAAAGAGACGGAGCCTTTTCTTAGGCATTGTGCATTTTTCTCCACCATATCATATCCCATTATCTGTATGTTCCTTCTGTTTGTCTTCAGCAGGAATTCACCTACGATATATGCTTTGGAGCCAAGTGTAATACAATTGCGTATGTTTGGGTGCGTGGAGAAGAAGGCTTCAAGTTTTTTACCGTATCCCAATTTTGATTCTTCTGCAGGAATATCCAGTTCTGTTATTTTCACTTTGGGGAAGTGTTCACTCATATAGTGTCTGAATCCCTGTTCACGGTTTTCCTGCTGGCGACTGGCTACCTTTCCGTTCTTCACCTGCTTCATCAGCATTATCTCTTTGTCATGTCCGGCAATGAGCATCAGCATTTTTGCTGCGAACACACCACTACAGAAAGAGTCTTGCCCAAAGAACGTCAGCGGATTGAGGTCCGGTATATATGAGTCGAGCAAAATAAACGGTATTGATCTTTCATGCATAATCTCGCAGAAGTGCTTTGTAACCTGCGTCTCACTTGGCACTACAATAACTCCATCAGGATTCTTCTCCAGGCATTCCTTGGCAATTTGCGAAAAAGACCTGGTATCATACCTTTTAAAGTACATTATCTCCACATTGATATGGAAATCACGTCTTGTCTCACAAGCCTTGGCTGTTCCATCCTCTATTTCTTCCCAATAAGCTTCAGAGTCGTGTTCCGGTATTATACAATAGAAAGTATATGACTTGTTATACGCAAGAGCACTTGCATACATATTCGGCTGGTAATTGATTTCGTTGAGCACTTTCTCCACCTTCTCCCTTGCCGTTTTTGAAACATTTGGACGGTTGTGAAGAACTCTGTCAACAGTTCCTACAGATACACCGGACTTCTCGGCTATATCCTTAATCCTAACTTTTTCTGCCATATTATAAAATGCTGACTACCCGATTTTATTATATAAGTGATTTTAGATATATGTTCTTTGTTATTTTGCAAAAATAGCAATAATTTATTGAATATACTCTATCCGGGCACTCATTTTTGCATAAAACACACCTTTTTTCAATATTTATTTGTGTGATTGGGGATAAAACATTAATTTTGTGAGCGTAAAAAGCAAATTACACAAAACAATAATTTATTAAAGATAACAAAATGGCTAAAGTTGTTACATTAGGCGAGATTATGCTTCGCCTTTCTTCTCCTGGTCAGAAGAGATTTATCCAGAGTGACTCATTCGATGTTGTATACGGTGGCGGTGAGGCCAACGTGGCAGTAAGTGCAGCAAACTATGGTCATGAGGCTTATTTCGTGAGCAAGGTTCCTGCACACGAAATCGGACAGTGCGCTGTGAACGCTCTGCGTCGTTACGGTGTACACACCGACTTCGTCGCTCGCGGCGGAAACCGTCTCGGCATCTATTTCCTTGAGACTGGTGCTTCAATGCGTCCGTCAAAGGTTGTTTACGACCGTGCCGGAAGCTCTATTGCTGAAGCTGATTCTTCTGATTTCGATTTCGACGCTATAATGGAGGGCGCACAGTGGTTCCACTGGAGCGGTATTACTCCGGCTATCAGTGACAAGGCTGCTGAACTGACAAGACTCGCTTGCGAGGCTGCAAAGCGCCATGGAGTGACCGTGAGTTGCGACCTTAACTTCCGCAAGAAGCTTTGGACTTCAGAGAAGGCACAGAGCATTATGAAACCTCTGATGAAGTATGTTGATGTCTGCATCGGAAACGAGGAGGACGCACAGCTTTGTCTCGGCTTCAAGCCAGACGCCGATGTTGAGGGCGGAAAGACCGACGCTGAGGGTTACTACGGAATCTTCCATGGAATGATGAAGGAGTTTGGCTTCAAGTTCGTCGTTTCAACACTGCGCGAGTCTTACTCTGCAACACACAACGGATGGAAGGCTCTTATCTACAACGGAAAGGATTTCTACCAGAGCAAGCACTACGATATTATGCCTATCATCGACCGCGTTGGCGGTGGCGACAGCTTCGCTGGCGGACTGATTCACGGTCTGCTCACATGGCCTGAGGACCAGGGCAAGGCTCTTGAGTTTGCAGTTGCTGCTTCTGCTCTGAAGCACACTATCCCGGGCGACTTCAACCTGATGAGCAAGGAAGAGGTTGAGAATCTGGCTGGCGGCGACGCTTCTGGTCGTGTGCAGCGTTAATTGATAAGAAACAATGTTCTGGCAGGATTCTTTGTTATAGTATTATAATGTATGACTGCCGGATTTTTAATATATATAACAGAAAATACAATGGCAAGATTTGATAAATTGGCTGTTCTCGACAAGATGGGAAAGACGGGTATGGTGCCTGTATTCTACCACAAGGATGCAGAGACAGCAAAGCAGGTCGTTAAGGCTTGTTATGATGGCGGTGTTCGCGCATTCGAGTTCACAAACAGAGGCGATTTCGCTCATGAAGTGTTTGCTGAGGTTGTGAAGTTTGCGGCAGTAGAATGCCCGGAGATGGCTCTCGGTGTTGGCTCTGTTGTTGACCCCGCTACAGCAGCTCTCTATCTCCAGCTCGGTGCTTGCTTCATCGTTGGCCCGCTGTTCAACCCGGAAATTGCAAAGATTTGCAACCGTCGTCTGGTTCCTTACACTCCTGGATGCGGAAGCGTTTCAGAGGTGGGCGCAGCACAGGAGGTTGGATGCGACTTGTGCAAGATTTTCCCTGGCGACGTTCTCGGCCCGAAGCTCGTGAAGGGACTTATGGCTCCAATGCCATGGTCAAAGCTGATGGTTACAGGCGGTGTTTCTCCCGATGAGGAGAATCTCACATCATGGGTAAAGGCTGGCGTATTCTGCGTCGGTATGGGCTCAAAGCTCTTCCCGAAGGATGTTGTTGCCGCAAAGAACTGGAAGGCTGTTTCTGACAAATGTGCTGAAGCTTTAGCTTACATTGCCAAGGCTCGCGGATAATAATAAGGTATATAAGGGCTTCATAGGCATATTGTTCCTATGGAGCCTTTTTGTTTGTTTGGCTTGCTCTAATTCGCGTAATTCGGAGGCTGACAGGCTGAACAGTGTTTCGTATGCCTACCATTACAGGAGTATCGACAGTACTTGTGTATATGCAAGGCGTGCTATGGAGGTTGCAGGAAACAACCATTCGGCAATGGCTGAAGCCCTGAACAATCTTGCATTTGCAAGTATAGCAAGAATGGATTACAAACTTGCTGAAAGCCAGCTTGACAGCGTAAACTCCATTACCGACAACCAGATAGAACTTCTCATTGCTGATGTGCAGAGTATGCGCCTCTGTCAGAGGCGTGCCAAGAATCGCGAGTTCTACAGCTACAAGGAGAAGGCAAGAAAACGGATAGGCAGAATCAACGAAGAGCGTGCATCGCTTGATGAGAGGTCGCAGAAAAGACTTCTTTATGCGACGACAGAGTACGCTTTCGTCACTTCCACCTATTATTATTATGTGGGGTTGGAGAAACCGTCGCGCGATGCACTGAAGAGTGTGGAGCTGGATGGGCTGATGCAGAACGACACAGCACAGTATCTCAACCTGCTGTATCAGTATGGCAGTGGTGGAATGATTGAAGGGAGGTCGAAGAATGCCACTTTGCAGGAAGAATATGACAAACTGCTCGAATGCTTCCTTATGGCCAGGCGCAAGGGTTATGTGTATTGGCAGGCAAACGCTATGCAGTCGTTGAGCGAGCATCTTGTAGAAAAAGGAAACCTTGAATATATATTGAAGAACAACACGGTGTCGGTGGGGTATCTGAACCCTGATAATATGTCTGATAGTCTGCTTGCCGGTTATCTGGCACAGAAATCCCTGGATATGTTCATGGAATATGGCGACGTATATCAGACGGCAGGCAGTTTCAGATCGCTTGCCCAGTGCTTCTGGACAATCGGCGACAACCGCAGTTCGCTTGCTTGTCTTGACCGCGCTTTGACATTCTCTCTGCGCATCAGTCAGGCTCCCGATCTTGTGGCGAGTATCCGGGAGCAGTTGAGTATAGTGTATTCTTCGATGAATGATAAATACAACAGTGACCTGAACCGCAACATCTATCTCGATATGCAGGAGCGTACGCGTCAGGATATGGAGCTTGATGCCAGAGCAGAGCAGCTTGACAGAACATCGCGCACGCTTAATCTGATGATATTCTTCGTTACGCTGTTTATTGTTGTGAATGTTGTCCTTATCTGTGTGTTGCTCAGAAAAAAAAGAAGAACAGGAGGAAGCCTAAAGGTCGAAGGAATAAATGGAATAATCAGTAGACAGAAACAGAATAACAATCAGATAATAAGCTGTTTGGAAGACCGCATTGAAGAACTGATGGAACGGCGTGGCATACTCTTACTCGACATAGACAGGAACATGCAGCGCAATGTGGAAAACCGGGCACGGATATTCCTTGTAGACAGTGTTGTGCCGCTTATCGACCGTATGAACAATGAGGTGGAGAAACTGCTTGGAAGAAACGAAGACGAAGAAACACGCGGTGGCAGGTTTGAATACATCTCGGAACTTGCAGAGAAAATCGATGAATACAACGATGTGCTTACTCAATGGATTCAGCTGAACAAGGGCGACATTGGTATAAGGGTGGAAACGTTCTGCTTGTCTGGAATTTTTGATATGATAAGTCGCAGCAGGTCGGTTTTTTCCCTCGATGGCATAACGCTTAATGTGGAGCCGACAAGTCTTGAGGTGAAGGCAGACCGCATTCTGACCCTGTTTATGATCAATACCCTTGCAGATAATGCGCGTAAGTTCACGCCTTGTGGAGGGAAGGTAGATGTGTGGGCAGAGGAAAAGGACAACTGTGTGGAGATTTCCGTTGCCGATACCGGAAAGGGGATGGACGTAGAGGAACTGTCTAAGGTGTTCGACCGAAGCATTGTGCAAGGGCACGGTTTCGGACTGATAAACTGTAAGGGCATCCTGAACAAATACAAGAAGGTGAGTACCCTGTTCAACACTTGCGATATTGCGGCGGAAAGTACGTTGGGAAAGGGTAGCAGGTTTTTCTTCCGTCTGCCTAAGGGCGGAAGAAAAATGGTTGTGTTTCTCCTGTTCTGTCTCGGTGGCGCAGGGGGGCTTTCTGCATTGGCGGACAAGGGCGTTGCCAATCGGATTCTGGTAGACGATTATTTGCAGGAAGCGAAAAACATGGCTGATTCAGCATACTATTCCAACGTGAGGGGGACTTATGACAGAACTGTCATGTTTGCAGATTCAGCATGCCGTTGTCTGAACCGTCATTATCTTTCTTCCTATCCTAAGGGTCATGCTCTTATGCGCACTGATGTAGGAGACGGTGTGGCAGACGCGGCAGAGATAGAGTGGTTTCATCGTGGCGTTAATACCGACTATAACATAATCCTGAATGTTAGAAACGAATGGGCAGTGGCTGCGCTTGCATTGCACCAGTGGGATGTTTACCATTATAACAACGAGATATACACAAAACTCTTCAAGGAGGTTTCCGCCGATAGTTCGTTGGCTGTGTATTGTAGGATTATGCAGCGTTCGGAGGTGAACAAGAATGTTGCTATCGTGATGCTTGTCATTCTGTTTGTTGTTTTGCTTGCCGTGGGCTATGTGCTCTACTATCGCAGGTCGGCGCGCCGCCATGGCATCTATGAACTGGGACGTAGTCTGGAGGGTGTGCTTGTGGGCAATATGTCGCTTGAGGATAAACTTGCAGCATTGCATGAACTGTCCGGTTCGCGCTTTGCTGATGTATATGGTGCGGAGCTTGAATCTGCATTGCAGGAACTGGAGAAGGCAGCAGGCAAGAAGAAGGAGTGTGAAACAGAAATCAGTGCTCTGCTCGAAGAAATCAGCAGGATGGAGTTTGAGAAGAACCGGCTGTATGTAAGCAACAATATTCTTGAAAACTGTCTGAGCACCATTAAGCACGAAACGATGTATTATCCATCGCGTATCTGCCAGTGTGTCAGGAAACAGGATGATATTAAGGAGAGGGATGAGGTTTTGCGGACAGTGAACGACCTTGTGTCCTATTATAAGTCGCTATACACTGTTCTTTGCGAACAGGCACATTCTCAGCTCTCTGCCAATCAGATTCGTTGTACTCCAGTGGATTTGACCAGATACGTGAGGGAGGAATGCAGCGGTGTACTTGTTGACATGAGACTGTTCCGCTATCTGCTTGATGTGATGAAACGTCAGAACAGCGGCATAAAGCCGGCGTTGAGTCTTGTCGGCAGGAAAGGTTGCTATGTCCGGATTTCCGTCGGTATGAGTGAGGTTGCAGTGGATGAAGAAAAGTGCAGCAGACTGTTCGAACCATCTGTAGGCAACATCCCTTATTTGCTATGCCGGCAGGTGGTTAGGGAATTCTGTTCGGCAACAAACCTTTTCGGATGTGGCTTGACTGCAACGTGCAGGGAGGGCAGACTGTGGCTGACCGTTACATTGCCTTGTTTGAAGATGGATTAACTTGTAATTTATACTATAATAATATATACATTAAGGTATGGAAGAATTTAAAGTCATTATAGTTGAGGATGTGCCTCTGGAACTGAAGGGGACAGAAGGAATATTCAAGTCGGATATCCCCGAAGCACATATTATAGGTACTGCGGCAAACGAAACTGAGTATTGGCGGCTTATGAGAGAACAGAAGCCGGATCTCGTGCTGCTCGATCTTGGATTGGGAGGCTCCACGACAGTCGGTGTAGACCTTTGTCGCGAGACACACGACAAGTTTCCTGACGTGAAAGTGCTTATCTTCACAGGCGAGATTCTGAATGAGAAACTGTGGGTTGATGTGCTTGATGCCGGTTGCAACGGAATAATACTGAAGACGGGCGAGATGCTGACAAGAGCCGATGTGGCGAGTGTTATGTCGGGCAAGAAAAATGTGTTCAACCAGCCTATTCTCGACAAGATTCTCAAGCATTTCAAGCATGATGTGAAATCTGACATAATGCGTCAGGAGGCTCTCGTGAACTATGAGATAGACGAATACGACGAGCGTTTCCTGCGCCATCTCGCTCTCGGATACACAAAAGAACAGATTACTAACCTGCGCGGTATTCCTTTTGGAGTGAAGAGTCTTGAAAAGCGTCAGAACGAACTTGTGCAGAAGCTTTTTCCGAAAGGCAACGGTCGGGTGGGAGTCAATGCCACACGCCTCGTGGTTAGGGCTTTGGAGTTGAGGATTCTGGATATTGACAATCTGTCGCCTGATGAAGAGTAGTGGATTGAGTGGATTGGCATATAGGCTTGTTGCATGGCTGACGGCATACTCTTGCCTTGCCGAACTGTTTCTTGTCGTTGTGTCGTGGATAGTTAGCAGCGTGCTTCCGGGAAGCAGTGTGCGCTCTATGCTTGGCAGCGAGGGAATAAGGTGGTTCTTTGGTAGCTTTACCGAGAATCTCCTAAATCCTGTGCTTGCCTGGATTATACTGCTGGGTATAGGCTTGGGAGTATTTTCCAGAGTAGGCTTGACGGGGGCGGTTCGCCGTTCTTTTTCCGGAATACGGTTGGAGTTCAAGGAGCGTGTTGGACTTGTGCTTGCCGTGTTCGAACTTCTCGTTTCCATCATTGCCATGCTGCTGCTTTGTTTCATGCCTCATGCCATATTGCTGAGCGTTACGGGCGACTTGTTCCCGAGCAGCTTCAGCAGGAGTGCAATAGCTGTCGTTGCTTTTATGTTGTTGCTCACGGGCTCCACGTTTGGAGCCGTTACGGGAAGAATAAGGAATGCTGTGGAGTGGTTCGGTATGATGGCAGGAGGTATATCTGCCGTAGCGCCGTTTGTCGTTGCATGGCTCTTTGTATGCCAACTCGCATATTCATTGTGTTTTGTCTTTTCTATATAGGTAAGATGCAGATACATATTGTACCTGTATGAGAAAAGACAAAACCTGTTTTGGGGAGAAATAAAACTATTCGTGATGGTATGGCTCGCCCTTTATGATTGTACAAGCACGGTATATCTGCTCCACGAATAGCAGGCGTATCATCTGGTGTGAGAAAGTCATCTTCGAGAGCGACAGTTTTCCGTCGCATCTTTTGTATACAGTATCTGCAAAACCGTACGGACCCCCGATTACAAACACGAGATTCCTTACCGTTTGCTGCTTTTTCTCTATCCATTCTGCAAACTCTATGCTGCGGAATTCCTTTCCGTGTTCGTCGAGCAGTACCACAGTGTCTGACGGCTGTATGAGCTTCAGAATCTGTTCGCCCTCAAGTTCCTTCTGTGTTGACGTAGACAGGCTTTTGGTATTCTTCAGTTCCGGCACCACAGCCATCTCGAACGGCATATAGTGTTTTATCCTGCCTGTATAGTCGTCTATCCCCTTGATTATATTCTTGTCGTTGGTCTTGCCGACCATAATGAGTTTTGTCTTCATCTTCGGGGTATTTTTATTGTTCTTCTTCCAGTTGTCTCAGCACAGAGAGCAGTTCGCTGTTTTCCGTCTTGCTGCCGATGGTTATTCTCAGGCAGTTGCTGCATAGGGGCATTTCTGATACATTGCAGAGTCTTATGCCGTTTTTCTTCAGGTGATTGTATACGGCATTGGCATCAGTCATTTCCGCAAGGAAGAAATTCGCGGCAGAAGGGTATACCTTCTTGCAGCACGGCAGAAGCTTGAAAGCCTCAGCCATTCTGTCGCGCTCCATCAGTATGATGTTTTTCCATTTGTCCACTTCATACCTGTTGTCAATCTGCCTTACCATGCGTTCCTGGGCTGGCTGACTGATATTATGGGGATATTTCACCTTGTTTAGAACCTCAATAATGTCGGCGTATGCTATCGCCATGCTTATCTGTAGTCCAGCGCATCCCCATGAGTTGTCGAACGTTTTCATGACCACAAGGTTCGGATGCAGATGTATTTCGCGTACATACGACTGCGACTTCGAGAAATCCGAATATGATTCATCGATTACTACTATTCCTTCAAACCTCTCCGCTATGGAAAGAATCTCGTTTCTGTCAAGGTCGTTTCCCGTTGGGTCGTTGGGAGAGCACAGCCATATAACCTTCGTGTCTTTGTCACAGGCTGCCAATATCTTGTCTGCCGAGAGACCGAAATCCGAGTCGAGTTCCACAGTGCGGTATTCAATATTGTTTATCTCCGCGTATCTGCGATACGGACCGCTTGTGGGTTCGAAGGCTACTACATTCTCGAATGCCGGTTCGGCAAAGCATCTGTATATTACATCCACTGTTTCGCAGATACCATTGCCCAGAAACATACACTCGGGGTTTATATGCGTCATACACGAAATCTTCTCCCGCAGTGTCTTTTGCATAGGGTCGGGTAGCCTGTTAATCGGATTGTTATATGGATTTTCGTTGGCGTTGAGAAGAATCCGCGCCACTTTCTTGTCGCTTTTGCTGTCAGTGCAGGCGTATGGCTTCATGTTCCATACGTTCTCACGCACAAGTTGTTTAAGCTCTCTCATTTAATGTCTTATTTTATTTCAACCTTTTTTTACATCGCAAAATTACATATTTTCTGTAATATCTGCAATAAATCATTTACCTTTGTACCGAAGTTTACTCATTCTATAAAATAAATGTACAAATATAAAACTCAGTCAATCACTCAACCGCAATGCGGAGCCGTTGCCTCAATGATGTTTTTTTCGTGCCTTTTCTTGCTGTGTCTTCTCCTGAACTCGTGTGGAGAGCGTAGGCCGGAGAAGCTCGTCACACCGTGGGGGGAGGTGGTTTCAGACACAGTATCAACAGAAAGCACCTTTTCGGTTGATGACATGATAAACAACGGCGAGATGATTGTGCTGACAATTAGCGGACCGGAAACGTATTTCGACTATCACGGCAGGGGGATGGGAACACAGTATCTGCTGTGCGAGAAATTCGCTCATCAGCTCGGAGTGTCGCTTCGTGTTGAGCTATGCAAGGACACTGCCGAAATGGTAAGGCGCCTGGATGCAGGCGAGGCAGACCTTATTGCCTACATGCTTCCTAAAAAGTCAAAGCTCTCTGCCGACTTGCTTTTTTGTGGAGCAGCCATAGATTCTCTTGGTGTGCAATGGGCTGTAGCCAAGGGTAACAGACAGTTGGCGCAGTCGCTGAATGATTGGTACAAGCCGGGGATGATAGACAAGGTGAAGAAGGAAGAGAGATTCTTGTTTTCGGCGCGCAGTGTGACGCGCCATGTGTATGCACCGTTCCTTGACCGTTCGCGTGGAGTGATTTCAAACTACGACCATCTGTTCCGTCGCTATGCTCCGGCAGCGCGGTGGGACTGGAAACTGCTTGCCGCACAGTGTTATCAGGAATCCTGCTTCGACCCCAACGCCCGTTCTTGGGCTGGAGCAACGGGACTGATGCAGATTATGCCTTCAACGGCAGACCATCTCGGTCTTGCACATTCCGATCTGACCAATCCTGAGCGCAGCGTTGAGGCTGCCGTGAGGTTTATATGCGAGTTGACGGCAAAGTTCCGCGAGATACCGTCGTTTACGGAGCGGCAGTGTTTTGTTCTTGCCAGTTATAACGGTGGGGCAAACCATATCAAGGATGCAATGGCACTGACACGCAAGAATGGCGGCAATCCTCACCGGTGGAGCCATGTGGCGCCATACGTGTTGAGGCTTCAGCAGCCTCAGTTCTATAACGATCCGGTGGTGAAATACGGATATATGCGAGGTTCGGAAACCGTTGACTATGTGGAGCGCATCCGTCAGCGTTACGCCAAATACCGTGGTGTCAGTTACCACGGTCCGGCTGTAACGACTGGTAGCGGCAGTTTGCCGGAATCATACAGTCCTGGCGGAATGGAACCGCGCCGTGCAACTAAGAAATACCGTTATCACATATAGCTCCGCCATTGTTGGCTTTCCCCAGGCGTCTATATCGCAGACTTCTTCAGATAGCGGTCGAGTAGGGCAAGACCGCTTTCGGTGCAGAAGCCACGCAGCAGCACGATGAAGAAGTTGTAGAATATATCGCGCAACTTGTATTTTCCGGAAAGTCCGGCAATGACGCCGGAATTCATGATAGAATCGTTCAGGTCCTGAATGAGATTATAGTTGATTTCCGGCACGAAGAAACCGTTCTCTATACATTTCTTTATGAAGATTATCGACTCTTCCTGCTGCTCCTCATGTTTCTTTCTTAGAAAATCCTTCACCGTGGAATACTTTTCGAGGTCGGAGATGAAGGCAGGGGACAGATTGTCGAAGTCAGAGAACTTGAAGCGGAAGAATGTAACAACGATGTCTATTTCATTTTCTGCAGTCATTGAATAGTCTTGTATACGTTTCTTCATATCGTACGCATCCAGTTTTACGCATTCGAGAAGCAGTTCCTCTTTCGTGGCGTAAATCTCATACAGTGTGCGTTTGGATATCGACAATGATGCTGCAATATCATCCATGCGCACTGCTTTGATGCCCTTTTCCTTGAAGAGGGGCATTGCCTTGCGCATGATGCGGTATTTCAGTTCATGCCTGTATGCCTGTGCATTGCTGTTCTTTTGCATGTCTGTTTCTTTTGTTTTCAATCCTTGTTTGTTGAGTTTTCAGCCTTTTTGGCGGCAGGTTTGCGCCTTTGCCTTCTTCTTTTCTGTTGCGGCTTTCCTTCAGCATTGCTCTGGGAGGATGCAGCCTGCGACTTATCGTTTGCTTTTCCGTTTGCAGTTTTCTTGTCAGACTGTTTCTTGCCAGACTGCTTTCTGCCCGATGATTTCCTGCCGCGTCCTCCACGTCCTCTTCCCTTCGGTGCTCCTTTCATCTCTTTGTATTCAGGAGCCTTGCCTATGTAGTCGGGTAGCGGCAGTTTCTCGATAGTCTTGTCGAGGAATTTCTCTATCTTCATGAAATCGCCCACCTCTTTTCCGCGAATCAGTGTTATTGCCCTTCCGTCGCGGTTGGCGCGTGCCGTTCTTCCCACGCGGTGAACATAGTCTTCCACATCGTGCGGAACATCATAGTTTATCACCATCGATATGTCGTCGATGTCGATGCCTCGCGCCACAATGTCGGTGGCTACAAGGATGTCGGTCTGTCCGCTCTTGAACTTGTACATCATCTCGTCTCGCTGTGCCTGGTCGAGGTCGGAATGCATCTCTCCGCTGTTCATCCCCATCGATTTCAGGGCGCGGTTTATCTCCTTCACCTTTATCTTCGAGCAAGAGAATATGATAACTCTCTGCGGCTTTTCGTCCTTGAATATCTCCTTCAGCACCTTCAGCTTTTGGTCTTCGTGGCAGAGGTATGCCTGCTGGTTTATCTTGTCGGCTGGCTTGCTCACCGACAGTTTCACCACTACGGGGTCTTTGAGCAGTGTCTTTGCCAGTTCTTCTATCTTCGGTGGCATTGTGGCGGAATACATGATAGTCTGGCAGGTGTCAGGCAGCAGTTTCGCAATGCTCATGATGTCTTCAGAGAATCCCATGTCGAGCATGCGGTCGGCCTCGTCGAGCACGAAGAACGACACGTGGCTGAAATCCACGTTGCCCATTGTGATGTGGCTGATGAGTCTGCCAGGTGTGGCGATAACGATGTCGGCACCCATCTTCATGCTTTTGTATTCCTGGTCGTATCTGTTGCCGTCGTTTCCTCCATATACGGCAACGCTGTTCACGTCGCTCATATAGTAGGAGAATCCCTGCATTGCCTGGTCTATCTGTTGTGCGAGCTCTCGCGTCGGACTCATTATCACGCAGTTTATCTTGTCTTTCGGAAAACCGCCGTCGTCGAGCATACTGAGTATAGGCAGCAGATATGCAGCGGTCTTTCCTGTTCCCGTCTGTGCCACGCCGAGCACATCGTATCCGTCGAGAATCGGTGGTATGCATTTTTCCTGCACCGGTGTGCAGGTGGTGAAGTTCATGTCGTCGAGAGCGTCAAGTGTGTTGTCGCTTAAATCTAAATCGTAAAAATCCATTGTCTGTTAATTAATTTGGTGCTTTGCGGTAGCAGAAGTATGCCACGATAGCGAATAATATATTAGGTATCCATGCGGCGAGCATCGGTGGCGTGTTTGCCTGTATGGCGAATGTTGCCGACACGGTTTGCAGCATTATGTATCCGAAACTCAGGGCGAGACCGATGCCGAGATAAAGTCCCATTCCGCCTTTGCGCTTCCTTGATGACAGTGACACGCCGATGGTTGTCAGTATGAACGAGGCGAACGATGTGGCTATGCGCTTGTGGTATTCCACTTCATATTGCACCACGTTGCTCGACCCTCTGTCTATCTGCTTGCTTATGTATTCTTTCAGCTGCGGACTGGTGAATGTCTCCTGCTGTCCTTTCGAGAACACGAGGTCTGTAGGTTCCATCATTATCACCGAGTCTTTGTCGAATCCGCTTGTGATGTGCTCCTTCAGTCCGCGCAGCTGTCTGATGCGCCAGCTTGTCAGCTTCCAGTGGTACTTTGAGTCCGACACCGTGTCGTATTGTATCTCGGATGCCGTGAGGTGGCTCACGAGTTTTTTGTTCTCGAATTTGTCGAGACAGAATCCGTAGCCCTTCTTCAGCGTATTGTCGTAGTGCTGGATATAGGCTATCACGCCTTTCCCCACTTGCAGCTGCACGTTCTCTGCCGATGTGTTCTTCTTCTTGTTCTTATACATCGTTTCGAAGTTCTGTCTTACTATGGTTCCCTTTGGAATCACGTATGCTCCGAGATAGAATGTCAGCGTGGAGATGAGCAGTGCCGAAATCATGTATGGGCGCATGAGCCGCTTGAAGCTCACTCCTGCTGCAAGCATAGAGATGATTTCGGAGTTGCCGGCAAGTTTCGACGTGAAGAAAATCACGGCGATGAACACGAACAGCGGACTGAACAGGTTGGCGAAATACGGCACGAAGTTCATATAGTAGTCGAACACTATGGCCTTCAGCGGTGCGTGGTATTGCGAGAACTTTGCAAGGTTCTCGTTCACATCAAACACGATGGAAATCGAGATGATGAGAAAGATGGAGTAGATGTACGTGCCGATGAACTTCTTTATGATATAAAGGTCGAGTATCTTTATATACCTTCTCGGGTTCAGTACGCCCAACCACTGCAAGTGTGCCTTGAGCCATGCAAGTGCAACCAGCAGTCTGCCTGCTGTCTTTGCCGACCTGATGCTGTTCCGCAGCCTTTGCATAGATATTTTCATTTTCTGAGTCTTATAGAGGCGGAGATACAGGAATCTCCGCCGTTGCTGATAATAATTGGAATCTTTAAACCCTTCTTCCGAGATTGTCGATTACCGAGCGCTTCCATTCCACGAAGTCACCCTTGATGATATGCTCTCTGGCGTCGGTCACGAGCCGCAGGTAGAACGCCAGATTGTGTATGCTTGCTATCTGCATGGCGAGCAGTTCCTGTGCCTTGAACAGATGGTGCAGGTATGCCTTCGAGTGAATCAGGTCCACGTAGCATCCGTCGGGGTCGATGGGCGAGAAGTCCTGTTCCCATTTCTTGTTGCGCATGTTCATCGTGCCGTTGTAGGTGAAGAGCATGGCGTTGCGTCCGTTGCGTGTAGGCATCACGCAGTCGAACATATCCACTCCGCGCTCTATTGCCTCAAGTATGTTCTGCGGTGTTCCCACTCCCATCAGGTATCTGGGCTTGTCTTTCGGCAGAATCTCGTTCACGGTCTCGATCATCTCGTACATTACTTCGGTGGGTTCCCCCACGGCAAGTCCGCCGATGGCGTTTCCGTCGGCACCCTTGTCGGCAATGTATTTTGCCGCTTCGCGGCGCAGGTCTTTATATGTGCATCCCTGCACGATGGGGAAGAGCGACTGTTCGTAGCCGTAGAGCGGTTCCGTCTCGTTGAATCGTTTTATGCATCTGTCGAGCCAGCGCTGTGTGAGTTTCAGACTGTTCTTGGCGTACTGGTAGTCGCTTTGTCCTGGCGGACATTCGTCGAATGCCATCATGATGTCGGCACCGATGATGCGCTCTGTGTCCATCACGCTTTCCGGCGTGAAGAAGTGTTTCGAACCGTCGATGTGCGATCTGAATTCGCATCCCTCCTCCTTCAGCTTGCGTATTCCGGTGAGTGAGAACACCTGGAATCCGCCGCTGTCGGTGAGTATGGGTCTGTCCCAGGTGTTGAATTTGTGCAGTCCGCCTGCGGCTTTCAGCGTGTCGAGTCCCGGGCGCAGATACAGGTGGTAGGTGTTGCCGAGGATTATCTGTGCTTTCACTTGTTCTCTCAGCTCGCTGAAGTGTACTCCCTTCACGCTTCCGCATGTGCCCACGGGCATGAAGATTGGAGTCTTTATCTTTCCGTGCGCCGTGGTTATGGTTCCAGCCCTTGCGTCGCTGGCGTTGTCTGTATGTTCAAGTTCGAATGTCATATATCTCTGTTGTTTTGCCGTTTGTTTCGGCTGTTCCTATTTGTTGTCCTTTTTCTCTTCCTCTTCATCGATGTCGAATTTCACAGGGTTGTCCACTGTCTCGTCGGTGAGTGCGAAGTCCCACACGTCGAGCACGTTCTCCACATAGTGGAAGGTCAGTCCTTTCAGGTATACGTATGCAATTTCCTCTATGTCCTTCCTGTTCTCCCTGCACATGATGATGTCGGTTATGCCGGCTCTCTTGGCGGCGAGTATTTTCTCCTTTATTCCGCCCACGGGCAGCACCTTTCCGCGCAGTGTGATTTCGCCGGTCATTGCCGTGTTCTTTCTCACCTTGCGCTGTGTCAGTGCCGATGCTATTGAAGTGGCAATCGTGATGCCTGCCGACGGACCGTCCTTCGGGGTTGCTCCCTCCGGCACGTGGATGTGTATGTTCCAGTTGTCGAATATTCGGTAGTCGATGCCTAGTATGTCGGAGTGTGCCTTCACGTATTCCAGTGCCAGCACAGCCGATTCCTTCATCACGTCGCCCAGGTTTCCCGTGAGTGTGAGCTTAGAGCCTTTTCCTTTGCTCAGGCTTGTTTCTATGAACAGAATCTCGCCTCCCACACTTGTCCACGCCAGTCCGGTCACCACTCCTGCATAGTTGTTGCCCTGGTATATGTCTCTATAGAACGGTGCCTTGCCGAGCAGTTCCTCTATCTTGTCTGGCGTTATCCGCGTATATGGCAGACTGCCGTCCTTTGCCTTCATGAAGGCGAGTTTGCGCAGAGCCTTGTTTATCTGTATTTCGAGCTGTCTCACTCCGCTTTCGCGTGTGTATTGCTCTATGATTTTTTCCGTAGCCTGCTTCGTGAACGTGAGCCGCTTCTCATCGTTGAGTCCCGTGTTCTCCTTTTCCTTTGGTATGAGGTGGCGTTTGGCTATTTCCAGTTTCTCTTCGGTGATGTAGCCGCTCACCTCTATCACTTCCATTCTGTCGAGCAGTGGGCGCGGTATGGTGTTCAGCTCGTTTGCCGTGGCAATGAATAGCACCTTCGACAGGTCGAAGTCGGCATCCAGGTAGTTGTCGTGGAACGTGGTGTTCTGTTCCGGGTCGAGCACTTCGAGCAGTGCCGATGCCGGGTCGCCGTTCACGGTGTTCTGCGTCACCTTGTCTATCTCGTCGAGGATGAACACCGGATTCGACGAGCCTGCCTTCTGTATGCTCTTTATTATGCGTCCCGGCATGGCTCCGATGTATGTGCGGCGGTGTCCTCTGATTTCCGATTCGTCGTGGAGTCCGCCCAGCGATACCCTCACGTATTTCCTGCCCATAGCCTTGGCTATGCTCTTGCCCAGACTGGTTTTTCCCACTCCCGGCGGTCCGTACAGGCAGAGGATTGGCGATTTCAGGTCGCCCCTGAGGCTCAGCACCGCTATGTATTCGAGTATGCGCTCCTTCACTTTTTCCATTCCGTAGTGGTCGGAGTCGAGTATCCGCTTTGCCCTTGCCAGATTGATGTCGTCGATGGTGTATTCGTTCCACGGCAGCGACACGAAGTTCTGCAGATATGTGAGCTGCACGCTGTATTCCGGGCTCTGCGGGTTCAGCATGTCGAGTTTGTCGAGTTCCTTGTTGAAAATTTTTTCCGTTTCTTCGCTCCATGCCTTCTTTGCAGCCTCGTTTTTCAGTTCCTTGCGTTCCGGCGACCCCTCGCCGTTGCCCAGTTCCTCCTTGATGTTCTTTATCTGCTGCTGCAGGAAGTATTCCTTCTGCTGCTCGTCGATGTCCTCGCGTGTCCTCATCCGTATCTCCTGCTTTATCTGCAGCAGCTGCACCTCGCGGTTCAGGATTTTGAGCAGTCCGAACACTCGCTCCTTCATCGAGTCGTTCTTCAGCAGTCCAGCCTTGTCGTTGATGTTGAACGGCAGGTTGGCGCAGATGTAGTTGGTCATTATCACGCTGTTCGAGATGTTCTGCAGCCCGAACAGTGCCTCGTCGGGAATCTCGTCGCTCATGCGGATATAGTTGAAGGCGGTCTTCTTCAGGTCGTCGGTTGCCGTCTTGTATTCCTTGTCGTCATCGTCGGGGAATATCTCCGTGGCCTCCGTCACGATTCCTTTCATGTATGGCGTGCGCCTCTTGATTGCTTCGAGGCGGCATCTTCCCATTCCCTGCACGATGGCTGTTATGTTCTTTTCCTGTCCGGGCAGTTCGAGCACTTTCACCAGCTTGGCGTAAACGCCGTATTCATACAGGTCGTTCATCGTGGGTTCGTCCGTTTCGGTGTCTTTCTGGCAAAATATCGCGAAGATGGGTTTCTTCTTCTTGCTCATTGCCTCAATGAGTTTCATGCTTGTCTTTCTCCCGATGAAAATAGGCGAAACCACACCCGGGAACATCATCAGGTTTCTTGTGGCAAGTATAGGCACTTCGCCTTCTGCCTTTTCCATGAATAGCTTTTTTATGTCTCCGTCGAAGTCGGCTATCATTGAAAAGCCGCCGCTTATGTTTCTGTCCATATATGGTCGTTTTTTTGTTTTCTTTATTTGTTACGGCATCGGTTCTTCCAACCTGCCTATATATAATGAGGTGCAAAGTTACGTTTTTTTTTCCACATACAGAAAACTGATGTTTTTTTTTGCACAAAACGCGTGTTTAGTGCTTGGGTTTTGGGGCGTTTGTGTAATTTTGCGGTATAAACTGAATCGAATGGCAAATAATTTCTTTAGTTTTAGGCAGTTCACCGTCCGTCAGGACGGCTGCGCGATGAAGGTTGGAACCGACGGCACATTGCTCGGGGCATGGGCTGAGGGTGGAAAACGCGTGCTCGACATTGGCACGGGCACGGGACTTATTGCCCTGATGATGGCGCAGCGCTTTCCCGATGCTTCCGTCACGGCAATCGACATCGATTCCGGTGCCTGCCGACAGGCGGAACAGAATGTGGCGGTGTCGCCGTTCGCGCATCGCATCACGGTGGTGAACTCCTGTGTGCAGGATTTCCGTCGGGGCGAATACGATGCCATAGTGTGTAATCCTCCGTTCTTTGTCGATTCGTTGGGCTGTCCCGACAGTCGCCGCCATATAGCGCGCCATTCGTCGGCTCTCAGTTTTCCTGAACTGTTCGGTGCGGTCGGCCGTCTGCTTTGCAGCGGTGGCGTTTTTTCGGCTGTTGTTCCGGTGGAGTGTCTGTCTTTGTTTGATTCGTGTGCGGCAATGGAGGGTTTCCGTTGCGTCAGGAGATGTGCCGTGAAGACAGTGCCGCGCAAGCCTGCCCGTCGTTTTCTCGTGGCTTATTCAATGAGTAGCTCGCTCCCCTGCATTGAGGAGGAGGGGTGTATTGGGGATGGGAGCGGCAGGCGTTCCGCATGGTATTCGCAGCTTACGGCTGAGTTTTATCTCTGAGGCGCGGTGGGATAATGGCGGTTGTCTGTCGCAAGTGGCGTGTTTGTGTCTTGCAAGTGCCTTGTTTGTGGTGCGTTAATGACCTGTTTGTGGTGCGTTAATGCCCCGTTTGTGGGTTGCAGGTGGCATGTTTGGATTTTACGTGTGATTTTTCCTTGTGCAAAAGAGGGGTCGGTATGGAAGGGATTCCCTACAGAGCCGCTATGTAGTCGTAGAGCTTCTGCAGGTATGCCTTGCCTTTTTCCAGATTCTCGCCTTTTGCCTTGCCTGTGTCCAGCGTAATCTTTTTCGACTTGTTGTCGTGTATAAGGATGTTGCTTTCGCTTGCTATGCCGAACAGGTCGTTCAGCGTGAAGAAGGCGAAGTGGGGCGCGGCAGGGCAGAAGATGTCCTTGCTGAACAGCATGTCGTCGTGGTTTATCCCCAGCTGTCCCAGGAGCGTTGCTGCCAAGTCCTGCTGCGATGCTATGGTGCCTATCTCTTCAGGCGAGGCAATGGCGCCGCCTGTCCATATCATAGGTATGCGGTAGTGGCCGAGGTCGTTGCTCTCGATGCCTTTCGGCCAGCAGCCTTGATGGTCGGGCACCAGGATTACCAGACTGTTTTCCCATCTCTTGCTGGCTTTCAGCCGGTTGATGAAGTTGCCCACACAGCTGTCGGTATAGGCGAAGGCATTCAGTCTTTCGTCTTTCAGCCGGTGGTACGGCACGTCGAACGGTTCGTGCGAACTTGATGTCTGCAGCACTCTCAGCATCGGCTTTGATTCCTTTCCGCCTTTCAGGTCGGCGAGCAGTCTTGCGAACACCTTGTCGTCGGGCACTCCCCATTTGCTCAGACGCTCTTCCACGGGGAAATCCACGTCGGAAACAATATCCTCGAATCCTTGCCCAACGAGGTATGAACGCATGTTGGTGAAGTTGGCGTCTCCTCCGTAGTAGTATTTCAGCGCATAGCCTTCCCTGCGCAGATGGTGCGCTATTGAGGGCAGCTTTGCCGTCTTCTTTGGGTATTTCATGATGCTCATCGTGGGTTGCGCCGGGAAACCACCCAGTATTGCCACGAGTCCACGGTCGGTTCTGAAGGAGTTGGCGTAGAAGTTAGTGAAGAAAAGTCCTTGCTTTGCCACTCTTTTTAGATTCGGCACGGCATCCGTTTCCCACAGTTTCATCGAGAAACTCTCCATGATGATGAGGTATATGTCGGGATGCTTCTTGGTGATTTTCACTGTTGTTCCTTCCGATGAAGTAGATGTGAGCGAGGCGAAGATTCTGTCGGCTTCTTCCGGCTCCATAAATCTGTATTGGCTGCCGAAGTCTTCCTGGTGCGACACTGATTCCATGAAGCTGAACATAGGGTTCACTGCGGCGTGGTTAAGTATCGGCTTGTCAGAGAAATACGCGCTCCCGGTGTTTGTCGTGGAAACTGTCACTCCGCCCCTTATGGGCAGAAAGAGCAGCGCGGTGAGAACAGTCAGCACGGCTGTCGCCACGGAGCGCCGTCCGCTGATGCGGTAGTCGCTGAAGCAGCAGAATGCAGTGGCTGTGGCAATCTTTGTCATTGTCCATGCCACGGCGGCAGTGACAACCACTAAAGCTGCAGTTCCGGCTACGGCCATACCTGCCGTAATGCTTGCCATGGCGTCTGCCGGAGAGGTGAGGAAATAGAATATTGGAGTGGCGTCCAGGGGAAATCCCCAGTATTCGTAGAGGCCGATGTTTGTCGTGAATGCCACGGCAACGGCAAGCGACGCGATGATGAAATACGCTGTAATCGTGCGCTTCACGATACTCTCCCTTATCCATACGCTCGCTATGAGCAGCAGTGCCGGCACACACGTCAGGTAGCCAGCCATGGAAAGGTCGAGGGTCAGTCCGTGGCGTATCACTTGCAGGCATTGCCGCAGGGCGGAGCCTTCGGGCAGCTTCTCTCTGTAGAAAATGAAAAACAGCGGTTTCTGCAGGATGAATATTGCAACCCATGCCATATAGGTTGCAAGAAATGTATATATTCGCTTTGCCATTATGTTGAGGGTTTAGGCAGCGTGTCGCGTGGGTAGCCGCCTGTTGTTGTGTTTGTTGTTATTTGCTCAGCTTCTTCAGCAGCAGCTTGTTTATCGTCTGTATGTGTCTGCCCTGCTTCGTTATGTCGGTGCGCACGGCACTGAGGTCGTTGAACAGTTCGCAGAATGCGTTCTGCACCATGTTCGGCTGCCGCTTCGATTTGTCGGCATCCGGGTTCACTACAATCTTTATACCTTTGTCCACCACGTGGATGTCCACGTCGGCAGGTGCCATCACCGGGTCGCCGTCGTAGTGTATCACGCCGGGTTTCTCCCTGTGTACTTTCAGTCTTCTGCTGTGGTATGTCTTGATTTTCGTGTTTTTGTCCAATGTTTTGTTGAACATGTCGATGCTTATCTGCGGAGCGTCAAGCATATCGAACGGGCTCATGATGATGACATCCAGCAGTCCGTCGCTCATGGAAGCTTGCGGCGCGATGTAGGCGTTGTTGCCGTATTGCGACGCATTGGCACACGAAATCAGGAAGGCGCGTTTCCGTTCCGTTCCGTATTCCGATTCGATGGTGTAGGTTTCCGGTTCGTATTTCATTCCTTCCTTCAGCACATTTTCGAGGTATGTCACCGGACCGCGCTTTCCTGCCTGTGCGAACTTCATGCTTATGAATGCGTCGAAGCCCATTCCGCAGGTGCAGAAGAATGGGTGCCCGTCGATTACTCCGTAGTCGAGACTGTGTATCTCCTGGCTGTTCAGCACCTGTATTGATTTCCTTATGTCCATCGGCAGCATAAGGTGGCGTGCCAGCCCGTTGCCCGAGCCGCAGGGGATGATGCCCATTGCGGTGTCAGAGTTCACGAGAGCCCTGCCCACCTCGTTTATCGTTCCGTCGCCGCCGATTGCCACAACGATGTCTGTTCCGCTATCCTTTGCCCTGGCGGCTATCTCTGTGGCATGACCGGCATATTCGGTGCATTCCACTGTGTATGCGAATTTGTCCTTATCAAGGTACTCCTCGATAAGTTTCGGTATTCCGGCTTTCTTCACCGTGCCGGAAATCGGATTCATTATAAATACAATATTCTTCTTGGTCGCCATAGAATGCAAAAGTAGTAATAAATAACATAATTACAAATGCGTTGACTGCTTTTTTTTATTGAAATGTAACATTTCTCTTGAAATAGTGCGCTTTTTTATGCAAAATTCGTATCTTTGCAGCCAATATAAATAAAAGTAGTTTAACTACACCTATATTATAATGGGACTTTTACAGGAAAAATACAAGAATTATCGTGAACCGCAGAAATATATGGAAGCGGGAATCTACCCTTATTTCCGTGAAATCACGGGAAAGCAGGGTACAGTGGTGCAGATGGATGGACATGAGGTCTTGATGTTTGGTTCTAACGCTTATACCGGATTGACCGGCGACCCACGTGTGGAGGCTGCTGCTAAGGCGGCTATCGATCAGTACGGCACAGGCTGCGCAGGAAGCAGATTCTTGAACGGTACACTCGACTTGCATGTGAAACTCGAGAAAGAACTTGCAGAATTCGAACATAAGGACGATGCTCTTTGCTTCTCCACGGGCTTCTTTGTAAACTCCGGTGTGCTGTCGGTAGTATGCGGACGTGAGGACTATATAATCTGCGACGAGCGCGACCACGCAAGTATCGTAGACGGAAGAAGACTCTCGTTTGCCACATGCCTGAAGTATAAGCACAACGATATGGAGGACCTTGAGAAGCAGCTCAAGAAATGCCGTCCGGAAGCTGTGAAGCTGATTGTTGTTGACGGCGTGTTCTCTATGGAAGGCGACCTCGCCAACCTGCCGGGAATTATCAAGCTGAAGAAGAAATACAACGCTTCGGTTATGGTAGACGAGGCACACGGACTCGGTGTGTTCGGAAAAGAGGGCAGGGGAGTGTGCGACCATTTCGGAGTGATTGACGATGTGGATCTCATCATGGGAACATTCTCCAAGAGTCTCGCAAGCATCGGAGGATTCATAGCCGGCGACAAGGATACAATAAACTATCTGCGCCACGCATGCCGCACATACATCTTCAGCGCATCCAACACGCCAGCCGCTACGGCTGCCGCTATGGAAGCTCTGCACATAATACGCAGAGAGCCGGAGAGAATGGAAAAGCTATGGAAGGTTACGAACTATGCACTCAAGCGCTTCCGTGAGGAGGGATTCGAAATCGGCGATACCGAGAGCCCGATAATCCCGCTCTACGTGCGCGATCCTTATAAGACATTCCTCGTTACGAAGCTTGCCTTCGATGCCGGAGTGTTCATCAATCCGGTTATTCCGCCGGCATGCGCTCCGCAGGACACGCTCGTGAGATTCGCACTCATGGCAACTCATACCGAGGAACAGGTGGAGAGGGGTGTTATGGCACTGAAGGAAATCTTCGTCAAGGAAGGAATCATAAAGTAGACCATTCGTCAACTAATATATTTGGGCACACAACCGAGAACAGTGGTTGTGTGCTTTTTTTAGCTTCTTGCACAAGACTCTAATTGATAATTGTTAATTAGAGAATGAGATAATTGTTAATTCAAATAAATCTGCGGCAAATATTTAACTTAAAAACTCCTGCGTTTGCGTTTTTGCAATATATTTGCAGCATGAAGAAAAGAACAATATGGACAATAGCTATAGTGATGGGATTCTCGTTCCTCGCCTTGCTCCTGCTTCAGCTGAAGTATATGGACGCCATGGTAAAGATGAAGAAGGAGCAGCTGGACGAGTCTGTCAACAAGGCGCTTTATCAGGCTTCGAGAAACCTTGAGCTGAACGAAACGCTGAGATACCTTGAGCGCGACGTGAACGAAAGCGAGCGGCGGGCATACAAAAGCGACTCACTGGGGACACGCTCCGGTATGCCCGACGGCACGGTGCAGCACTCACACCAGTATGCTGTGGCAGACAAGAACGGCAACGTATATTCCAGTTTCGAACTGAAAACGCTCACCATAAAGCCGTCATCCATGCCGAAGGCGATGATTCTGAGGAACGACAAGAACTCCATTTCCGAGGCAACGAAGTCGATGCGCGAGATTGTGAAGAACCGCTACGTGTATCAGAAGGCACTCCTCGACGAGGTGGTATACAACATACTGTACACCGCCTCCGACAAACCGCTCAAGGAGAGAGTGAACTTCAAGCTTCTCGACCAGGACCTCAAGACGGAGCTGATGAACAACGGAGTGAACATGCCGTACCACTTCACGGTGTCAACCATGGACGGCAGAGAGCAGTACCGCTGTCCTGACTATACCGACGACGGCGAGGAGTACAGCTATTCGCAGGTGCTGTTCCGCAACGACCCGATGAACAAGTCGGGAATAGTGAAGATTCATTTCCCGGACATGAACAACTACATCTTCAGCAGTGTCAGATTCATGATTCCCTCAATCGTCTTCACTGTCGTATTGCTCATCACGTTCCTGTTCACCATAGTAGTGATTTTCCGCCAGAAGAGATACACGGAGATAAAGAACGACTTCATAAACAATATGACCCACGAGCTGAAAACACCGATAAGCAGCATTTCGCTTGCAGCACAGATGCTCAACGACGAGAGCGTGACAAAAAGCGAATTCATGATGAAACATCTGGGTGGAGTGATAAACGACGAGTCGAAACGACTGAGGTTCCTCGTGGAGAAAGTATTGCAGATGTCGATGTTCGACCGCAAGAAAGCCATCTTCAAGAAGAAGGAACTGAACCTGAACGACCTTGTGGACAGTGTGGCGAACACTTTCACACTGAGAGTGGAGCACACCGGCGGACACATCACCACGGAACTCAATGCCAAGTATCCGCAGATATACGTGGACGAGATGCACTTCACGAACGTTATCTTCAACCTGCTTGACAATGCGGTGAAATACAAGAACCCGGACAGAAGCGTGGAACTGCTCATCAGAACATGGAACGACGACAACAGGCTCTACCTCTCGGTGAAAGACAACGGCATAGGGCTGAAGAAGGAAAACCTGAAGAAAATCTTCGAGAAGTTCTACCGCGTACATACCGGAAACGTACACGACGTGAAGGGATTCGGACTCGGACTGGCATACGTCAAGAAGATTGTAGAGCTGCATAAGGGCGACATACATGCCGAGAGCGAAAAGGGCAAGGGAACAACCTTCATCATCTCCCTCCCTATAATAAAGATGTAGAGTGCTCCATGCCGTATGCTCCCTGCCACGGGCAGAATGATGCAGCAACAGAAAGAAAATACAAAACAATGAAAATAAATATTAACGATAAATTTAAGAATTATGGATGAGAAACTGAAAATTCTTCTTTGCGAAGACGACGAGAACCTCGGAATGCTGCTTCGCGAGTATCTGCAGGCCAAAGGCTATTCAGCAGAGTTGTGCCCGGACGGAGAAGCTGGAATGAAGGCTTTCCTCAAGACGAAGTTCGATATATGTGTGCTCGATGTGATGATGCCGAAGAAGGACGGATTCACTCTGGCTCAGGAGATACGACAGGCAAACACGGAGATTCCAATCATCTTCCTTACTGCAAAGACTCTCAAGGACGATATCCTCGAAGGATTCAAGATTGGTGCCGACGACTATATCACAAAGCCTTTCTCTATGGAAGAGCTCGTGTTCCGTATTGAGGCAATCCTGCGTCGCGTGCGCGGCAAGAAGAACAAGGAGAACACCCTGTACCATATCGGACGCTTCACCTTCGACACACAGAAGCAGCTGCTCTCCATCGGCGACAAGCAGACGAAGCTCACCACTAAGGAGAATGAGCTCCTCGCCCTGTTGTGCAGCCACGCAAACGAAATCCTTCAGCGTGATTTCGCACTGAAGACAATCTGGATCGACGACAACTATTTCAACGCCCGTTCCATGGACGTATACATCACCAAGCTGCGCAAGCATCTGAAGGACGACGACCAAATCGAAATCATCAATATCCACGGCAAGGGCTACAAGCTGATTACTCCAGAGGAGGACTAAGCCATTCCTGATAGGATACGGACGGCAAACCGGCATATCTCGGCATACTGCAACAGTTTGCCCCGCCACCAACAGAGACAATGTATGACATTTCCTTTTTGCAGCAACTGCACAAGGAAAATCACACATTGTCTCTGTTTTTTTATATTCCGTGCCTTGAAATGTATATCCCAAGCCACGGAATGTATATCCCAAGCCACGGAATGTACATCCCAAGCCTTGCAATATAAAAAAACGGCACTCCTCGCTGCTTTTCTGTGCTCTAAGTACAGTATTGCTTCTATTCTTTGTCCGGTTTATTGTTAGAAAACCATACGGCGACAGAGATGTTTACGATGCTTTAAATGTTAAAAAACGGCATTATGGTGGAAAATCTTTATGTTTGTTTTTTTTATTTAATAAAATATTGTACTTTTGTAACGACTCTCAAACCTGTTAGTCGGGCGGAACATATTCCGCTATGATGGTCAGGCAGCCAACGCCGAGCTGAAAACAGAGATGCACACACTGCAGATTTGTCGTAAAGCGGGCAATGGGTGGGAAGAGGGTCAAGACATATAAAGGCGTTTACTCGACGCTGTGTTTGAGACGTATCGAATCTAGCAAATTCAAAACAATCATAGTCTTGAACGTAGCCAACGGTAGATGTCCCGGGTGTGATAGTATCAAGTCCCGTGGAGACCTTGTAAGCACGGATTGTACCCTCTTTTCTCATAGGGTGTATAGTCTAATTGTTTATCAGGTCTCTTAACGGCATTTGTTTTATATCGGCGTGGGCTCTAACGTTGTCTGTTCAACTATGATAGGCATTTGCTAGAGCCTCGATACGTGGAATGGACAGCGGCAGGATTCCACGCTTTTTTATGTCCAATATATCGCATCGATAAATCTAAAACGCATTGGACTTATGCTTAAAACGGCTTTGCTGACATTGTTCTTTATTTGCTTCGGCTTCACCGATGCTGGTGCAGTACACCGTGCTCTTGTTTTCGGACTCGGAAAACAGAAGGATACGCGGTGGGCTAAGATTCATGGCGACAACGATGTGTATTATGTTGTCAGTATGCTGCAGGGCTTGGGGTATACCGACATAAAGGCACTGAAGAACGAACAGGCTACGAAAGCTGCAATGGTGGGCGCCTTCAACGAACTGGTTTCCAAATGCCGTAAGGGCGACGTGGTATATATCCACTACTCCGGTCATGGACAACTGATGACAGACCTGAATGGGGATGAGGCTCTGAAATGGAATGGCAGGCACGCCGACTGGGATGAGTCGTGGATTCCTTACGATGCATATATGACCTACTGCAAGGAAGACCGTGGCGAGAAACATTTCTGCGACGACGAGGTGGCTGTTTTCCTGCAAAGGATAAGGAAGAGAATAACACACAGCGGACAGCTTATTGTTGCCATCGATGCCTGCCACAGTGGCGATGCCACTTGCGGCGACGATGACGAATGCATTAGGGGAGTTGATATGAAATTCAATATACCCAGACCTGCATCGCCGCCGCCACTGATGAAACCAATAGCAGAGCAGTGGCAGACAATAAGTGCATGCAAACCATACCAGCTGAGTTCTGAAATCAAGGGCAAGCAAATAGGGAAGTTGACGTACGCTATGTATCTGCTCGGAAAACAAACACATAAACTTAGCAACAGAAATCTTGAAAGCAAGATAGCAGAGATTTATGAAAAACATTCCAGCAGAATCCGGCAGACTCCTATGGTGACGGGAAAAAGATAATCGGTATTGTGGGGGTTACTTATCGGATGAACTGACTTAAATGAACAAATAACTAATATGATTATGGAAAAGAGATACGTTGTTCTTGTGGTTTCGTTGTTGCTCGCCATTGTGGCTGATGCACAGCGCACCTCTTTTATCTATAAAGGGGTGAACTTTAAATGCAAGTTGGAGAACAATGCGGCAGTCATTACGGAATTTGATGTGGATGCCGACTCTGTTGTGATACCCAGCAAGGTGGAGTATAAGCGAAGGTCTTACCCCGTGAAGGCTGTAAACACCCATCGTGAGGGCTGCAACTATGTGGCGAGAGCCCTCGTGCTGGAAGAAGGAATAGAGAAGATAGGCAATTCGGCATTCAAGGAATTCCGTAAATTGCGCAGCGTATACTTGCCGTCAACCATTAAGAATATCGGCAGACTGGCATTCCGTACGAATAAGAATATGGCATTCTATCTGCCGCAGAACATCAAGGATTCAAGAATGTGGGACTGGGATAATGCGTATGTCTTTGTGGTGAAATCAACCCTTGATGGAGAATCTTCCGACGGCGTTTCTGAACAGAATTCCTCCGTTGCGTATGAGTCGGGTAGAATAGCGAAGAAGTCCCCTTCGCTTGTTCCGGTGGACAACGACATACCGATGACGGGCATAGAGAACACGCATACTTATTGTGTAATCATAGCCAACGAGAATTATGAGGAAGCTCCCAATGTTGATTATGCCAAGAACGACGGACGGGTCTTTGCCGAATACTGTCAGCTGACACTCGGTATACCGGCCAATCAGATAAGGTTGTATACCAATGCCGGTTACAATGACGTGCAGAAAGCCATTCGCTTTATGGAGACGGCACAGGAGATAGACAATGAGGCAAAGCTGATATTCTATTATTCAGGACATGGCATTCCGAACGAGACCGACCGCACGGCTTACATCCTGCCGGTGGATGGTTCGCCGAAGGATGTGCAGACCTGTTTCAGTCTGAAGAAGCTTTATTCCAGACTCGGAAAGATAAAGGCACGGAACGTAACGGTCTTGCTTGATGCCTGTTTCAGCGGTTCGAACAAGAGCAATGGCGATGCCATATTCGCATCGAGGAGCATTGTGCGCGCCAAGCAGGAAGTGGCTTCGGGCAATATGGTCGTGATATCTGCGGCATCGGGCGATGAAACGGCTCTCCCGCTGAAGGAAGCGCAGCACGGACTCTTCACATATTATCTGTTGAAGAAGTTGCGCAGCAGCAAGGGACGAGTGACGCTTGGCGAGTTGTTTGCCGATTTGCGGCAGGAAGTGATGAAGTCTTCAATTCTCGACAACGACAAGAAGCAGACACCCACGGTGACTTGTGCTCCGGCAATGGACGGCAAATGGAAAAACATTTATTTTTAATCATTTAATAAGAAACGAATCATGAAAAGGATTTTTACTTTAGCGTGTGTGGCAATGCTCACACTTTGTGCATCAGCACAGGTTACTTTCAATGCAAAGCTCGGAGGCGGTATGTCATGGGCTCCAATGAGCGAGAAAGGGTCAGATGAGGGTTTTGACAACAAGGGACTCTTTGTCGGGAAGGTTGGCTTTGGCGCAGAGATTCCGGTGTCGCAGAATTTTTCTGTCATGCCTTCATTGGAGCTTGCCATGAAGGGCGGAAAATATGAGGCGAAAGATGATGAGGAATCCATTAGTAGCAAACTCAATGTAACCTATCTTCAGATTCCGGTGATGGCAGCATATCGCTTGTCTTTGAATGACCGCCTGAATATGACACTGAAAGCTGGACCTTATTTCGCTTATGGTCTTTCTGGTAATATGAAAACAACTGTTGATATTAATGATTATACCGTAACAGAAAAGGCAGACATCTTCAGTGATAAGGAAATGGGTGGCAAGGCTGCTGACCGTTTTGACGTAGGTGGAATATTGGGCGTTGATTTTGAATATCATCGTTTCGTGGTCGGAGCAGAGTTGGAGTGTGGCTTTACGGATATGTATAAAGCTTCCGATTCCAGTGATAACTATAGCGTAAAGATAAAGAATCTTGCAGCATACGTTACTGTCGGTTATAAATTCTAAGCAATGAAGAAAGGATTATTTGTTCTTTTGGCTGCAATGCTCCTTCCGTTGGGGCTTGCAGCCCAATCGTTTGTCTACAACTATCGCGGTGTGGACTTCAAGTGTAAGGTGAAACAGGGCAAGACCATTATCAAGGGCTTCGACTGTGATGCAGCCAAGGTGGTCATTCCGGCCCAGGTCAAGGACAAGCGCGGCCGTACGTATCAGGTGTCGGCGGTGGACCTCTTTAGCGAAATCATGGGCAAGTACACGACCAACACCATTGCGATAGAGCCGGGTATAACGGAGATTGAGGAGAACTGCTTCTTTATGTTCAAGAACCTCAAGAATGTGTATATCCCCAACTCCATGGAGAAGATAGGCAAGAATGCATTCAACGGGAAGTATCTGCCGATGTTCAAGATGCCGTCAAGCATCGATGAGAAAGACCTGCGTGCCGGAAATGTGGTGTATCCGCATGTCATGGGTACTGCTGAGGCTGACCCTATGGCCGGTCTCGACCTTAGCGAGTATGGCGATGATGCCTCTGCGGCATCAGATGAAGGTATGGCAGAGGTGGCCGCTCCAAAGTCTGTGGGTATAACGCCCGGAACTTCCGACATTGACTATAACATCCCTACGGTGAACGGCAACAGGGAGAACACGTTCTGCGTGATTATAGCCAATGAGACCTACAAGCAGAAGGACACGCCAAACGTGAAGTATGCCGCACAGGACGGCAAGACATTCCAGGACTATTGCTTGCGTACGCTCGGTCTGCCTAAAGAAAATATCCGTATGGCATCCAATGCCTCGTATCTGAAGATGAAGAGCATGCTCGACTGGTTCAAGCAGATTGCAGATGTGTATGGCAAGGATGCAAACTTCATCGTTTATTACGCAGGACACGGAGTACCCGACGAGAAGGGAAACTGCAAGCTTATACCAGCCGATGTCAGTATCAACGATGTTGGCAACGGGTATAGTCTGAAGGATCTTTATTCGTCATTGGGCAAGCTGACCACAAGCAATGTGCTCGTGCTTATCGATGCATGCTTCAGCGGCAACGACCGTGAGGATGTGGCAGCGCTCGATGATGTACATCGTGGCATTGTGCGCAAGGTGAACCAGGATCAGGTGTCGGGAAATGTGGTGGTGCTTACGGCAGCATCCGGCACAGAGACGGCACTCTCGTATGACGAGAAAGGACATGGTCTGTTCTCTTATTATCTGATGAAGAAGTTGCAGGACACGAAGGGTAATGTGACCTATGGGGAGCTTTATGACTATGTGAAGAAAGAGGTGATGAGAAAATCCATTGTTGCCAAGGGCAAGAAGCAGACGCCGTCTGTATCGTTCTCCGGCAAAATGGCTACAAGTTGGAAAGGTCTTAAATTCTAAAAAACTAAAGTAAATATGAAAAAGGTATTGTTGGCACTGGTTATGGCTGTAAGCGTAATCAGCGCAAAGGCTCAGACTACGATGAATGTCAGAGCGGGTTATGGATATAATACGGACGCGGATGGAGTTACTGGTATCTTTCAAGTAAATATGCCGTTTAAAATGGGAAGCAAATGGACCTTCTCTCCTTCGTTGCAAGTAGATATGGCTTTTGATTGTGATTGTGAGTCTGGCTCTCAGAATATATTATTGCCATTATACTTGGGATATAAAATGAAACTTGGTAATGGTCTGTTTTTTCCAAAGATAGGACCAGCAGTAGGATATGATATATATTCTGATGATAGAGCCTTCAATTTTGGCCCGTCCGTAGAATTAGCCTTTGAATATAAGCATTTTGTTGCAGCGATTAATGCGTATTCTTCAGTAATTGAAATTGCGCGTGATAATTATTATTCGTATGGACAAATTTACACCAATATATGTTCAGCCTCCATCACCCTCGGCTATAAATTCTAACCCATGAAGAAAATCATCTTCATAATAATCTTTGGATTGTTCCTTTGCACCTCTCTGCTTGCAAAAGTAAAGAAAGAGAGGTGTGGAGGAACATATTCATATTCCTATTCCACGGCAATATCCTACGATGTGGCTAAGGCAAAGGCCATAGAATATGCCGTGGTGAATGCGCTCAGCGACAAGTTCGGAACAATCGTCAACTCGCAGTCGATGCTCGAAATGACGAACAGAGGCGAACGCTTCGACCAGATGTCGCGAATGCTGGTAAAAGGAAAGTTTCTTAATCATATCAAGGAGCCGGAGGTCTCAACCCCAATGTTTGCCGACAATATGTTCACGGTGCAGGTAACGGTGGAGTTCTATGCACAGCCAATAGACTATGCACCTACGGAGTTCACTGCAAAGCTGTTGAAGAACGGCACGGATGACAGGAACGAAAGCACAGAATACGTGGCAGGCGACTATTTCTATCTGTCTTTCCGTTCGCCAAAGGCCGGTTACGTGGCAGTGTTCTTTGAGGATGCAACCACCGTGTCGTGTATGTTGCCATACTATGAGGATGATGACAGTCCGTTCCTTGTGGAAAAGAATAAACGGTATGTGTTCTTCAACAAGGCAAATGATGAATACTACTTCAGCTGCGGGGAAGAACCGGAAATAAACTATGTGCACGTGATATTCTCTCCAAAGCCGTTTATCAACGGAGACATCGTGAGAGAGATGACCAGCGGAAAGTTCCGTGATTGGCTGATGAAACGTCAGGGCTACGACGAGGAGATGCAGGTGGTCTCGATGATGGTGAAAGTGTCGCCGAAGAAAGAAAACTGGTGATTTGCCTGTCGGGACGGGGTTACTTCTGCTTTTATTAATCTTAAATCAATGAAAGAATGAATCGGACAGTGGAACTGAGAATAGGGAGAAGACAATCGTATGATGACGCCGAGGTGGTCAGAGGATTAAGACAGCACAGCGGCAGGATGGAAGAATGGTTCTACCGGAAGGCACGGACGTATTTCAACCAGCATTTCCGCGAGGTGTTCTTCGACCAGGACAGGAAACAGGAAATATTCCAGTCGGCTTTCTTGAAACTGTGGACGGAGATAGACAACGGAACGATAACCGCTGGAGACGACGGCACTGTGGAGAGAAGGCAGCGCAACGGCGAGAAGGTGCCGATGACTTGCAGTCTGACCACCTTCCTCATGGCTTTCTCCAAAAACGAATACCGCGAGATGGTGCGCAGTAATAAACTCGACTGCTATGCTGAAATCTACGACACGCCGGAACAGGCAGAAGTGCAGCAGATGTATGGAGACGAGAACGGCGAGGAAACAAGAAACCGCATCGTGGACGACTGCATACAGCGGATATCGCCGCGCTGCGCCGAAATACTGACCATGTTCTACTATGAAGAGAAAACACTCGACGAGATTCTTGCAGCAAGGCACGAAACGAATTCGAGCAAGAACGGACTGAAGACGGCGAAGAACAAATGTATGAACACGCTGCGCAGTCTCTGCAACGAGGAATTCAGAAAGTATAACATCTAAAGACAGGACTATGAACGAGGAAAGATTTATCAAGGCAGAAGCAGACCCGACAACACTGCTGATAGCGGAGCGTCTGGGCGAAAGGAAGAAGAAACTTGACCGTATGGCAGAGATGGAGAGGAGCGTTGTGGGAAGCAGCGGCAGCAGCAACAGGCGACGGCTGTTCTTCCTCTCGTCGGTTGCCGCTTGCATGCTTGCAGCACTGCTCGTATGGCCGATATACAGGGCACAGATGTCGCCACTCGATAGGCTCGGCATTGCCACACCCACACTGACGGAATACAGAGCTGCCAATGCGGAGATTGCCGGGATATCGTCACTCGTGGGCAAGAAGGATTACGACCTCGCGCTGCATAAGACGAAGGCGGCTCTGATAAAGTCGGACACGGCACTGAAGGAACTTGGCGGCGTGGGCTTCGATTGGGGCGATGAGGAGATGATGTATGAGGAGGAACTGGAGAAGCAGACGAACAGTGAGTTGCGCTGGACCTATATATATATATTGGTAAGGCTCGACCAGACCAAGGAGGCAAGGAAGCAGCTGAAGATATATCTGAAGGAAAAGCAGTTCTGCGACCATCGCGCTGAAGCAATATCGCTGCTCGAAGAAATCCAATGAAAAAAAATATCTTTTGCAGGGTTACCTTTCGTTTATACGTTCTTTAATAGGCAAATAGATAAACATAACAATAACAATTTTAAAGATTTATGATTATGAAGAAGATTCTTTCACTTATGGTAATGGCAATGGTTGCCACAACATCATTTTCACAGACAGCAATAGAGTTGGCAAAGCAGCAGCAGGAACTGAATGCTTTCAGTATGAAGATGCTTAATGCGAAGCCTTCAAAAATGGCAAAGAAGCAGGCAAAGGAGTTGAGAGCTGACGGATGGACTGTGCCTGCAGGCGAGGCAAGCATAGAACAGCAGGTGACAAAGAGCCAGTTGTATAGAGAAGAACTGACAACCGACGAAAGCGGAAACACTATAAATAGATACCTTATCCATACGGGGCAGCAAACAGCCGGTACATACAACGCAGCATACGCCGCTGCAAGGACTGCGGCACAGACGGAACTTGCAGCAATGCTGAAGACTGAGATTGTTTCGGCAATACAGCAGAAATTAGACAATGACCAGACTACTATGGTGAATGCAGTGACTGTAGACAAGTTTAACGAAAGGTCGAGGGCTATTGTTGACCAGACTTTGACACGTTCCATTCCATTGCTTGCCGTATACCGCCGTTTGCCTAATAATGCTTTTGAGGTGCAGGTGCGTATCGCCTTTGACAGAAAGGAGCTTGTGGCACGCATGAAGAGAAATCTTCAGAAAGAGTTGGAGGGAGACGGCGACAAGCTCTTTGAAGTAATTGATGAGGTGGTAGGAAATAAGTAATCTCCTGATTATGACCAGACTACGCATATTAATAATGGTGTTGGGCATGACAGTAGGCTTGGCTGCCGGTCATGCCCAATCTTCTTCGGGCAGCAAGGCGCGGAAAGGTCTTGATGAATTCCGCCGTAATGCCAGAAAAGAGTTTGATGATTTCCGTAAGCAGGCCATGAGCGAATATGTCGATTTCGTGCGCAACCCGTGGAAGGAGTTCGAACATACGCCGGCAGTGCCGGTGCCTGAGGAGAAGCCTGTTCCCCCAATGGTGATGCCGGAGGAAGACAGAAACAGACTGCCATTGGATAAGCCTATCGTGATAAAGGATGTTATAAAGCCGATTGTGGTTCTGCCGCAGCCTAATCCTGTTATACCGATAATCGAGATTCCGGTGCAGAATGTGAAGTATTTTGATTTCTCGTTCTTCGGAACTGACGTGAGGGTGAGATTTGATACGGCAGACAGAATCAAGCTGAGGAGTATCGACAACAAGGATGTGGCGGATGCTCTGAAAAAGCTTTCAAGCGAGAAATACGACAACATGATTGTCGACTGTCTTGCTCTCAGAGATTCATTGAGGCTCAGCGACTGGGCGTATCTGCAGATGCTGAAGACGCTTGCTGATGATATTGAGGGAAAGCAGACAAGCGAGTCTGTCGTGCTGTTGGCTTATCTCTATATGCAGTCGGGATATAAGATGAGGCTTGGGTCGGACGGAACACGGTTGTATATGCTTTATGGCACGAAGCACATGGTGTATGAGCAGGTGTCGTATGGAGTTGACGGCGAAAGATATTATGGAGTGGAGGAACTTCCGTCGCGACTGTTTATCTGTAATGTTGCCTTCCCGAAGGAAAAGAGTATGTCGCTGCTTGTCACGTCTGATCAGAGATTTGCCGAGAACAGGTCGGAGCCGCGCTGTATAGCATCAAAGGCAAGCAAGGATTTTGCGGTTACTGTATCGGTAAACAAGAATCTGCTGGAGTTCTATAATACTTATCCCACTTCGATGGTAGGTGATGATATGATGACGCGTTGGGCTATGTATGCCAATACGCCGATGGAGCACGGCGTGAAGGAAGTGCTTTATCCGCAACTGAAGGAAAAGTTGAAAGGTTTGTCGCAGGCTGATGCCGTGGGAAGGATTCTCAATTGGATTCAGACTGGCTTCGAATATGAATATGATGATAAGGTGTGGGGCAGCGACCGTGCTTTCTTTTCGGAAGAGTCATTGTTCTATCCCTACTGCGACTGCGAGGACAGGTCGATATTGCTTACCAGACTGGTGCGCGATATCCTCGGGCTGAAGTGTATTCTTGTTTATTATCCCGGGCATCTTGCTTCGGCAGTGGAACTGACGCAGGGCGACGTAAAAGGTGATTACATACAGCACAACGGACATCGCTACATCATTACCGACGGTACATATATCAACGCTCCTCTTGGCAGAACTATGCCAAGGATGAGCAATGCTACGGCGAAGGTGATACTGCTGGAGTGACAGTGGATATATTCTGTCGGTATATACGCCAATCGGGCAGGGGAGAACTGTATGGTTCTGCCTCTGCCCGATTGGTGTTGTTTGTATGGCGGCTTGTTAATTTATTCCTCTGTCGTTCAGAGCTTTGGAGTATTTGGCTGCATTCTTCTTGTGCTCCTCGTAGGTAGTGGCGAAATTGTGGGTTCCGCTGAAATCCTCCTTTGCACACATATACAGGTAGTCGTGGTGAACATAGTTCAATACGGCATCTATGCCCTTCACTGTAGGGATGCGTATCGGACCGGGAGGCAAGCCCGTGTTCTTATACGTGTTGTACGGGCTGTTCGTGGAGAGCATATTGTGGTAGATGCGCTTCAGTTCAAACTGCTTCATGGCGAACTTTATCGTTGGGTCGGCTTGCAGAGGCATGTCGGTCTTCAGTCTGTTGTAATACATACCGGCAATCATTGGCTTCTCGTTGTCGTTTGCTGTTTCCTCGTCCACAATGCTTGCCAAGGTTATCACCTCGTTCGGCGTCAGCTCCATTGCCTTTGCCTTGTTCTTGCGTTCGAAAGTCCAGAATCTCTTGCTTTCCTTGTTCATCTTATCGAGGAACTTTTCTGCCGTGATGTTCCAGTACACATCGTAGGTGTTGGGGATGAACATACACATGATTGTTTCCGGAGTATAGCCATACTTTTTGCAGATGCTCGTGTCGTTGAGTAAACCAAGAAGTTCCTTGTCGCTGAACATGAGTTTCGAGGATACTGCTTCGGCAAGTTTGTCTACGGTGCGTACCGATGGGATGGTGAGGCTGACGGGTGCCTGCATGCCGTTTTTCATTTTTCTGAATACGCTTACGGCTCCATTGCTTTCGCTGATTTCGTATCTACCGGTACGTATGTTCTCGGCATAAGCTGAATGTCTTGCCAGCGTGCGAAACGCGGTCATAGTGTGCGGCTTCGCTACGAACGAAAGCTTTACGTAGACGGAGTCAATGTTGTCGTCGGTGTCGATATATACATACTCTGTCTCTCCGCTGACTGTCATTGGCGTGAAGAAATAGTAGTATAATATTCCCAGTGCAACGACGGCGCATGCGCATGCTGCGAGGTAATACTTTTTCTGTGAAATCTTTTTTGTTTTCATAATCGTTGTTGTTTGTGGCGGTGTGGTGTATATGCCGCTATCTCCTTATTATATAGACAGAGTGGACAGGCATTCCTGTTGCCGTGTCCACTCTGTATGGTTCTGTTCTGTTTCTTCTTAGATTCTGTCGAGTACCGTCTTTATCAGGTCGTCGATATGGTTCTTGTAGCCCGTGTCGGCCTTCTTGGCCACGCGGTTGGCTATTACCATGCATACGGTTGTTGCCTTGTGCCCCATGAGCTTTGCCAATCCGGCAAGGGCAGAACTCTCCATCTCGAAGTTTGTAATCTTCTGTCCCTCATAGTCGAAGCTTTCAATCTTGCTGTTCTGGTTCGGGTCGGCAAGCGGCACTCTGAGCTGTCTGCCCTGCGGACCGAAGAATCCGCCGCAGGCGATGGTTACTCCGCGCACCATATCGTTGGCTGCTATGCGGTCAACAAGTTCCTCGTTGGCTGCTATCACGTATGGTGCCGGTGCACACATATTGCCTGACCATCCCATGTGGTTTAGGAAAGCACGCTCCATTGGCAGCTCGCACACGGCGTTTCTGCCTGCATAGAAGTTCAGCAGACCGTCGAAGCCTATTGATTTCTGTGAGCATACGAATGTTCCTACGGGTGTGAAAGGTTGCAGTCCGCCGCATGTGCCTATTCTCACGAGTGTTAGCTGGCGGAAGTTTTCTTTTTCTTCGCGCGTGTTGAAGTCGATGTTTGCCAAAGCGTCGAGCTCGTTCACCACGATATCCACGTTGTCGCATCCGATACCGGTAGACACTACGGTTATTCTCTTGCCTTTATATGTGCCTGTTATGGTATGGAACTCTCTGCTTTCCACGTCGCATTCGCGGCTGTCGAAGTGTGATGCCACCAGTTCCACACGTCCCGGGTCGCCCACGAGGATTACCTTGTCGGCAAGGAACTCCGGCTTCACGTGCAGATGGAACACGCTGCCGTCGCTATTGATAATCAGTTCTGATTCTGCAAAATACTTTTTCATAATATACATTCTTTAAGTTATAGTAAAGGAATCATATATCTCCGAATGCAAAGTTACATCAGATTTTCTGCATTACGAATTTTTTTATCAAGATTCTTTATCTCGTTTTCTCTTTTTTCACAATCCTTCTCCAGTTTCATTATAGTTTGGGCGATATTCTTCTTGGCGTCTCTTTTTGCCTTCGTGTATGTTTCGCGACAGGCTTCGAGTTTGCTTTCGTCTTTGCTCTGTGCCTCCTTCATTGCGTTCAGTTCTTTAAACATCTTTATGCTTTTGGCAGAGCGGAATTGCGACACGCTGTTATACACCACTTTGTCGTTCACTACGAACGATATCTTCTTCTCGCCTTCATTCTTTGCCATATTGCCAGTCCTGAGTGTTTGCAGTCTTGTCTTGGCGTTTTCCACTGCTTTCCTGTCCGTCCATGTATCCGCGATGCGTGATATGTGGGCAAGTCCGGCAAGTCGCTTCTCCTGAATGTCGGGAATCTCGTCGGTCCACCTTTCGTCGGATGGGATGAAGGTATAGATGCATACTTTCCCGGTAGGCTGGTTCCTGTCGGTGGCAAGCCATCCCAAAGAGTTTATGTCGTCGATGATGCAGCAGTAGTCGTTGGCTGTCGAGTTGTAGGGCAGTCCGATATTCTCCGGCTTGTAGAATCTCATCGAGTCGGTGTTCAGTCGCGTTACGAAGATGTCGCGGCCTCCAAGACTGTTCTTCTTGTTCACTGCCGAGAAATACAGCGTCACTCCGTCTGGCATGAGATACGGGTAGTTCACGTCCTCGTATCCTTCTCCCAGTTCTTCTATCATCCTGCTCTGCTGCCATTTGCCTGCGAGCTTTTCGGCAGTGAAGAGTCGGGAGTGTTTGGTTCTTGTAGAGTCGTTGTAGAAGCATTTGTCTCCGAAGTCGTTGATATAGGCGTAAGACGATGCGCTCACGTTTCCTTTTCCCTTCAGCAGTTCCGCTGTCTTGCAGAGTTTTCCGCAGTCGCTGTTCAGCGGTATGTAATTCATAAAGTTGTTCTTGTCGACAACGATGCTGTCTACAAACACAATCTTTGCCGTTGCCGGCATGATATCCTGCATCGATATTGCCGGTTTTACGATTTCTGTCTTTGGCTGTTGCTTTTTCACCGGTCTGTTCGCCTTCTTCTGTGCTTGCAGAGCAGTGAACGGTATGAACATCATGCATACCGCCAGCAAGTGTTTGTTGTATGTTCTCATAGCTTGAATTTTATTCATATTTCATTGATTTGGATGGCATAATATGCGAAACGATGAAACTCGGTCCGATGAATGCCATGAGACAAATTATTAATGTTGATATATTTATGAGCAGTATTATGGGCAGATGCAGTTCTACCGGAATATGGTCTACGTAATAAAACGATGCGTCGAGCTTCACAACCTGTGTGAAATGTTGCAGTATCACGATGCCTATGCCAATGATGTCGCCGATAATCAGTCCGCGCCCTATTATGAACACGGCGAACCACATGAAGGTGTGCCTTATCGTCTTGTTGTTGCATCCCAGCGATTTCAGTATTCCAATCATGTTCGTCCGCTCCAGGATTATAATCAGCAGTCCTGATATGATGGTGATTCCTGCCACGCAAGTCATGAGTGCAAGTATAATCCATACGTTCAAGTCGAGCAGGTCGAGCCAGGAGAATATCTGCGGATATAATTCGAGCACGGTTCCCGACGAGTAAGTCTCACCGTATTTGTCGGTGTTTCTGTTCACTCTCCTCACGAGATAGTCGGCAGTGTCGTCAATCTTCTTGAAGTCGTTGATCGACATCTCTATTCCCGTCACTTGTCCCTTTTGCCATCCGTTCAGCTTCACGGCGGTGTAGAGGTCGCAGAAGCAGAGAGCCTCGTCGACCTTTGTCATATTGGTCTGATACACACCGGCTATAGTGAATCGTCTCGCCCTTATGTCCTGATTGTTGATGAAATAGGCATAAATCTTGTCGCCGGCTTTCAGCTTCAGCTTTTCTGCGATGTTCTTCGACACGAGAATCTTGTTGCTGCTGCTGTTGCTGCTGAATTTCGGTATGGCTCCTTCCTTGATATACGAAGCAATGAATGTAGTGTCGTATTCTTCGGCAATACCCTTGAAGGCAACGCCCATAAAGTCGCTGTCTGTCTTCAGTATTCCCTGCGTCATAGCATAGCGCTGCAGGTGTTTTTCGCCAGGAGCTTTTTTCAGAATGCTGCTGATGCTGTCGGTATAGTCGATAGGCGACTGTTCGCTGCCGTGCAGAGTATTGTAGCTTGCCACGGTGATGTCGCTTCCCAGTCCGACTATCTTGTCCCTTATGGCGTGTTTGAAGCCGAAAATTACGCAAACGCTGATAATCATTACGGCGAGCCCCACAGCAACACCCGCAGTGGCGATATACAATGCTGGTTTGCTCACCATCTTCTTGTCGCCACTGTCTGTGTATATTCTTCTTGCTATGAATAATGGAAAATTCATTTAATCCTCCTCAACTCTTCCTGGATATGCTTCCAGAGCCTTGCGCAGAACGAGCAGTGCTCTTGAAAGGTCTTCTTTTTTTAATACGTATGCTATTCTCACTTGATTCCTGCCTGCACCTGGAGTGGTATAGAAACCGCTTGCCGGTGCCATCATCACTGTCTCGTTCTCATAGTTGAACTCTTCGAGACACCAGCGGCAGAATTTCTCACTGTCGTCCACCGGCAGCTTTGCCACCGTGTAGAAGGCTCCCATTGGGATAGGGGAGTACACGCCGGGAATCCTGTTCAGTCCGTCGATCAGACATTTTCTTCTCTCCACGTATTCGTCGTACACATCACGGCTGTACTCCTCGGGTGCATCGAGCGAAGCCTCTGCGGCAATCTGTCCGATGAGAGGCGGCGAGAGACGTGCCTGGCAGAATTTCATTACTGCTTGTCTCACCTCCTTGTTCTTCGTTATCAGTGCTCCGATGCGTATGCCGCATTCGCTGTAGCGCTTGCTCACAGAGTCTATCAGCACCACATTGTCTTCTATGCCCTCCAGATGGCAGGCACTGATGTATGGCGATCCGGTGTAGATATATTCACGGTACACCTCGTCGGAGAAGAGGTACAGGTCGTGTTTCTTCACCATATCGCGTATCTGGTTCATTTCCCTTCTCGTATACAGATAGCCTGTAGGATTGTTCGGGTTGCAGATCAGTATTGCCCTTGTGCGGTCGTTGATCAGCTCTTCAAACTTCTCCACTTTCGGCAGCGAGAATCCCTCGTCGATAGTGGTGGCAATGGTGCGTATTTTCGCTCCTGCCGATATCGCGAAAGCCATATAGTTGGCGTATGCCGGCTCCGGCACAATGATTTCATCGCCCGGGTTCAGACACGACATGAAGGCGAAGAGTACTGCCTCGCTTCCGCCACACGTTATGATTATGTCGTCTGCCGTCACGTTTATCCCGTATTTCTTGTAATACCCCACGAGCTTCTCTCTGTAGCTCAGATTACCCTGCGACGGAGAGTACTCCAGTATACTTCTGTCAATGTTCTTTATAGCGTCGAGTGCCACCTGTGGCGTGGGCAGGTCTGGCTGTCCTATGTTCAGGTGATACACTTTCGTTCCTCTTTTCTTTGCTGCGGCTGCGAGCGGTGCCAGTTTTCTGATTGGCGATTCCGGCATTTCCAGGCCGCGAACTGATATCTGTGGCATAATGTGTTTGGTTTTATTGTTACGGCGTTGTTTCTGTATTTCCGCCTTCTTTCTTTTTATGCAGGACTCGTTTCTTCCTGCTTCTCTTTATTATATTCTTTTTCTTTAGTTGAAGAAATTCCACGAGAGTCCGAATCTCAGCACCCTTGAGTTTATCGGGTAGTGGGGTGTGAGGAAATACTCTCCGCTGCTTGCATTCACGTGGCTCATCATGATGAAGAACCGTGTCTGCTTTAGGTGCATATTGGCATATACGTTGATGATAGGGTAGTTTCCTGTCTTCACGTTTGCCGCGCCATTGTCCTGCACGGTGTATTGTCCGATTGCAGGACTGTAGTCCGGCGCATAGTACTTCGTGAAATATCTTGCGTCGGCACCCAGGTCCACCTTCAGCACGCGTGCTATCTTGAATCTCAGATACATGTTGGTGTATGCGTTCAGTGCCGGCACAGCGAGTACCTCGTCGTTGCTCGACTTCTGGTATGTTATGCTGTTCTCCCATCGCAGCGGTCCCAGCTTGAAATCTTGTTCCAGCTGCAGCGTTATTAGACTGATGTTGTCTGCATGCTGCTTCACGCCCACACTGTTTCCTGTTCTTCCGTAGCTTTCCGTTATGTTGTATTTCTGTGCAAAATACGTATAGTTGGATATATTGTCGAAGGCAACGCGAAGTGTAGTGCCTGTCTTCTTCATACAGAAGCTTCCCTCCACTCTCGACCTCGTTTCCTTCTCCAGCTTATTGTCCCACCATAGGTGGCGCGACTGGTAGTGGCGGTAGTAGAACGTGGGGTTCAGTCTGTAGAAATATCCCTTTGCCGCCAGTCTTACAGTATCGCCGAACAGCCTGAAGTTCAGGTCGGCAGTAGCGTCAATCTTTATCTGTCCGGCATCTTCGCCCGTGAGCCATGTTTCGGCTATGACGTTGTAGTGCAGCGTGTTTCCTTCCGCTTTCTCCAGCTGTGCTCCTATGCTCGTATTGTGTTCGTTGAACGAGTCCGTCCCTCCGTTCAGTGCCGGCATCGTGAAGTGTCTCAGTTCCGAAGATGCAAACAGCTTCAGTCCTGCCTTTGCCCATTTGTTGAATCCCTCCAGCATTGCAATCGCGAGAGTGTTCTTCAGCGCGTAGTGCCTTGTCTTGTCGAATATAGAATCGCCTCCGAACCTGTTGTCCACATCAAAGTTCTCCGCATAGAAATCCTGTGGAGTGTTGTATGCCTGGTATATGCGTTTGTAGTTGTCGAATTTCAGAGTGTGTATGAAGCTCGTCACCGGCACGTATTCGTTTTTCATCCATTCCGTGTCTGCCGTCGTTTTCTTCGTCATATTACTGATGCTGTCGGCCTGTGCCTTGCCGTTCACCTTCACTCTGTCGTTCCCCTTCTCCCGCTCCTCTTCCGGTTCGTCGCCGGCAATGCGCGATCCGTCGGGCCTTCCGGAAAAAGTCTTGTTGCCTTTCTCGAAATCCCTGTCGTCAAAGTCTTTGCCGTCTTTGCGCGCCTTGTTCCGCGCTTCGTTTCTCTGTCTTTCCTGTTCGTTCTCCTTTTCCGATTCTATAGCGAATTTCCTTGCCTTTATCTCTTCCTCCGTCATCTTCACCTTTCGGTTGAAGCCCACGTTGTATCTGTGGGTGAAGAAGATATGCTGGTTGTCGTTCCTGTTCCAGTTCTTTTCCAGCACAGTGGGTATTTCGTTCTCCTTGAAGTCATCGTTGAACATCTCCGGGTGTGAGATATACCTGTCGTCCGTTATACCTCCGTTTTCTGCCACTTTCTGGTGGTTGGTAGAAAACAGCAGATGCGCGTTGTATCTTTCCCCGAGATACGAGGCATACATAGAGTAGTTGAAGTGCGCCGTGCTCTGGTCCTGGTAATATCCCCTGCCGTAGATATAGTCGAATTTAAATCCCATGCCGAGTTTTTTTCCTGCGTTCACACTGAAGAGGGCCTTCAGATGGTCTTCGCCGTTTGTCCTGTCGCCGCATTCATTGTATGTCAGGTTTGTTATCGGCGATAAGGTGTTGGTAAACAGAAACTTGTCGGGACTCGTAATAAAGAAGTCATACGGTTGTGTGAAGATGAATTGGTCGCTTGTCGATCTGTCAATGAAAATCCTGTTTATGCGCGGAGCACCGATGTTTCCCGTAGTGTTGTATTCTCCCCTCATGCCCGAGGTGAAGATGGAATTCATGAACATGTGCGACAAAGTGTCGGGGCGTGCCGTTTTGCGGTCGCCGAATCTCTCGTCCACCGTCCATACGTGCAATCCCTTCGGAATTATCTTGTCTTTCTTTTTTGTCGAGTCTCTTTTGCCCCCGAATGCGTTCCCGTTCATTTCCGTAAAGTCGCCGCTGTCGGTCAACTGGTTGAAATGCTGGGCGCTTGCTGTTGCGCATATAGCCAGACAAGACAAAATGACGATAATTATTCTTCTCATTTCACCAGTCGTATAACGCATTCGCACATTTTAAATGCCATTGCTCCGAGCACGATAATCATTCCCACCTCGTCGTTTTTGAAGAAATACACAAGCATTCCCACTGCCGCGCCTATGATGAATATTATATTCAGTATGTTGCGCAGCACGAAGAATTTCCCTCTTCCTTTTTCTTCTCTTCTGTGGTGTCTTGTCGGTCTCACCAGCACGGACTCTTCCTCCGTATTATTGTCGTTGATTGTATTATTGTTTATTTCGCTCATTATTGTTTTCCTTTCATATATTGTGTTATCGTATTGAACAGCACATCTTTACGGTCAATGGTCTTTCTCCTGAATTTAGCCCATCCATACACGAGTTTCGTTCCTTTCTTGTTCAGTGCGTTCTTGTCGTTTATCGCTTCTTCTGCCAGAATCTTCGTTTCTCCCTTGCCGTCGTTGCTGTCATATCTGTACGACAGTCTTTCCATACTTACACTCATTTTCCCGTCCTCGCATCTTGCGATCAGCGTGTATTGGAACTTCGTTCTGTCGAGTGCGAGAAACTTATCCGTAAACACGAGCCATTCCCTCATCGAGGCAACTATGATATGCTCCTGCTTGTTCACGAGCGACACGCCGCTTCCTTCCTGCTGGTTGTCTTCTTTCGATAGGTTTGTCATCAGTTCCAGCATCCTGTCGTATATCTGCTGCGCAGTCATCCCCGGCAGTTCGATGTCCATTTCCCATCCCACCTTGCCGTCCTTTTCGCCTACTGCGCCTCTCAGGTATCTTGCATCCTTGCTTTCGGCAAGTTTCCTTTCGTAATCCTTTTTCTCCTTCTCCTTTTCAGCCTGCGATTGTATTCCCGTGTTCGGCCTCTCCCACACGTTCTGTGCGTTGACACCCATAAAGGCAAATGCTGCCGCCACGGCAAATATATATTTCTTCATAATTCCTTCTTTATTTTCATTATGCCTTGCAAAGATACTAAACATTGCAGATATATTGCAAAAGATAGTCGAAAAAAAGCATTTGCTTTGCCAATTTCTCTTTCCACCTTATTTAATATGCCGTCGATTCTGGATAGCATGACGTATGTACTGGTGTGGATAGGCATAGGGCATAAATGCTTGCAGAAAAGAGTAAAATGGCAGGCAAGTTGAAAAAAAATACCGTTAAATTAGTCAGATAATAATATTTTTCGTAATTTTGCATAAATCTCAGCATCTCTTATGCAGTGGTGCGGATAGAAGGAATGGTTTTGGGAAGGGGCGGATTCATCATATCCGTTCGGATATCAGGCCGTTCCAAGGGTTGCAGATTATAACGCTCTTGGGTCAGGAGTACATCTGTGATTAGAGGTCTTCCTTTATGTGGAGATAGACTAACCAACCCTCGTTTTCCAAGTATTGCGTATGTGATTTTCGCGATACGGGGGAATGAAAGGTATGTCCAGACGCAACATTCAAACCAAACAATGACAGAGCAGAATGTAACAAGACATTGGTACGCTTTCAAGATATTCTTCGGCAAGGGCGAACCCATAAAAGCATATTTTGAATCTCAGAAGCTTGAGTGCTTTTATGATGTAGTGAAGTCCGTGACAACAAAGGACGGCAAGCCCAGGCAAGTATCAGTACCAGTAGTTCCAACCCTCATTTTTCTTCGTTCCACTCGTTATGAGGCAGAGATAGCCGAAAGAACATTCCTCAACAAGATAATGCTCTATCGTTATGTTGACGCGTCTCAGATGAAAATTCCTGCCATCGTATCCGACCGCGAGATTGACATCTTCAAGATCGTCGCCAATTCCGGTGTCGAGGGTTTGGATTTCTACGAAGAATACAACCCCAAGTATACCAAGGGCGACAAGGTTCGTGTAACGGCAGGCATCTTCAAGGGTGCCGAGGGTTACGTAGTCCGCATCAAGGGCAACCGTCATCTCTATGTCAGCATCAAAGGCTTTTGTGCCGTCACAACAGGATACATCCCCAAGGCACACTTGATGAAGATTGAGTAGCAGCTATGTCTTGCGTGAAGGTCTATGACTCTTTGGCGGAGTGGTACGCCAAATATCACGTGTAACGTTAAATAAAAGTTTAATTAGTGCCAGTATCCTTGTAAATGTGGGAGATATCCTTTATCTTTGTACTAAAATACAAATATAATAATTAGTTATGCGATACACAGAAGAGCGATATATCAGTTTGCTGACCGATTTCGGTTTCAAGCGAATCTTTGGCACAGACCCTAACAAGGATCTGCTTATTGATTTCCTCAACT
>OQVS01000074.1_pt1 | contig 48350 bp, 33 predicted proteins | sample 1691601 | NCBI WGS metagenome assembly OQVS01 (sample SAMN03418268, study PRJEB22391) | human gut metagenome | biome: human-gut; feature: organic feature; material: feces | host: Homo sapiens | place: Tanzania | collected 2013-01 | reverse complement strand
GCACTCGGCAATCTGAAAGTAAACTTTCATTGCGCTCGTTTGCATTATCTTTGCATAAGATAAGCTGCGGCATTATCTTTGCAACTCTGTTCCAAAGGAACAAAGACAGTTTTAGATTTCTACTAACAACAGTATCATGACAGAAGACAAGAACAAAAGAGAATATACAAAATGGGTGAGCTGCTGGGGAAACGCCACGTCGATTACCGACAGAAAGGAAGCCACATACAGCAAGAACCTGACGCTGCGCTACCCCATAGAGATTCCGTTCGACGGCGACAAGCTGCGCTTCCGCTTTTCGAATCTTACAGGAACAGAAGACGTGAAGTTGACGAAAGCGTACGTGGCTCTCAAGACGGACTTCTGCAGAAGCCTTACTCCCATCACGTTCAACGGGGAGACCACAGCAGTAATACAACCGGGAAAGGAACTGGAAAGCGATGAAGTGGAGTTCAGAGTGGAGGCTTACGATACCGTGGAGGTGAGCATGTATTTTGCCGACTTCACACAGATGAATGCCGGAACACTCATCACCGGACCACTTTCAAAAGGACAATACAGCTACGGAGACCATGCCTCGGCAGAGACGCTGCCGCTGGATTTGACAAGACATACGCAATGGTTCTACTTTCTGAACACCATCGACGTGCACACGGAAGAGAAAAACCACGCCCTGATATGCTACGGAGACTCCATAACGGCACAGAGCTGGCCCGACTGGCTCGCCATAAGGGCAAGGGAAAAGGGGTCGCACAACGTGGCTGTAATACGGAGAGCCGTGAGCGGAACGAGGATTCTCCGACAGTATGACTGCATCACTTACCAGGCATACGGACTGAAAGGGGCAACGCGCTTCCCGATAGAAATGAACGTGGAGGGTGCCACCGACGTTATCATACAGCATGGCATAAACGACATTATCCACCCCGTTGGCACCGACGTGAACCCTTTCCGCCCATGGTCTGACATGCCTACGCTAACGGACTTGCAGCAGGGAGTGGAGGACATATACGTAAGCTATGCCCGCAAGCTGAAGCTAAACGTATGGAGCGGCACGCTGCTGCCCATACTCGGATGGCGCACATACAACGAAGAGCGCAACACGCTGCGGGAAGAATTCAACGACTGGCTGCGCCGCTCGCCACTCTTTGACGGCTGCATAGACTTCGACAAGGCGGTAAGAAGAGCCGACTGCCCGAAGGCTTTCGCTGAGGGTTTCGACTCCGGCGACCATCTGCATCCGAGCGAAACGGCATACAAGGCGATGGCTGACTGCGTGCCGCAGGAGCTGATTTAGCCATGCACGAAGCAAGTCTTTGCACTTACAACAAGGGCTTGCAAGAAGGAAAATAGAAACTGAAGAAAAGAAAACGGCAAAGATAAAGCAATAATTGAACAGAAATTGCTAACTTTGCAGGAAATATAAAAGACAAGAACACAGTGTCCCGGCTCTGCCGCTGGCAGCAACAGGCTGCGAGAGGAAAGTCCGGGCAGCACAGGGCACTCCGCTTCTGAAAGTGGAAGCTATTGGCGACAGTAGGATACGACAGAAGAAAATTACCGCCCCGCTTTATATGGGGTAAGGGTGAGAAGGTGGTGTAAGAGACCACCAGCCGGTGGGTGATCATCGGGCTGTGTCGTCCGGAGGCTGCAAGTTCGCGTATACCGTCGTTTGAGGATTGCCCGTCCGACTAACTCCGACGGAGGGTGGAATGCTTGAGACATGGGGTGACTCATGTACTGGATAAATGGCAGGCACCGCGTCAGTCGAGAGACTGCCGCGGGACAGAACCCGGCTTATAGGGACACTGTCTTCTTTTTTATATATTTTCAATACCTTTTTATTATATACAAGAATCACAAATCCGATACTATAAAAGTGACAATACGCAATATCATAGAATTCTTCAAGACAGGCATCTGGCGCGATTTCAGCAAGAGTCCGAAACATATCCGATATGCCGTGGCTACGCTGAGAATGCTGATATTGGCTATCGAGAGGTTCACGACGAAAAGAATAATCGACTCTGCCGCCGCACTCACCTACTCCACTATGCTTGCCATCGTGCCGATACTCGCCGTGGTGTTTGCCATTGCCAGGGGCTTCGGTTACAACAAATACATCGAGGAGTGGTTCAGAGACGTATTGTCGAGCCAGCCACAGGCTGCCGACGCGATTGTGGGCTTCGTGAATTCCTATCTCATTCATACGCAAAGCGGTATAATACTCGGTATCGGACTGCTGGTGATGCTATGGACCGTGACGATGCTTATCCGCAACATAGAGCTGGCTTTCAACAAGATATGGCAGGTGAAGAAGCCAAGAAGCTTCTTCCGCACCGTGACGGACTACATGGGAATGTTTATCCTTGCACCGATAATCATCGTGGTGACATCGGGTATTTCTATCTTCGTTGCCACCATAACCAACGAGACGGAAGGGTTGGAGATGTTTGCACCCATGGTGAGAAGGCTGTGGGAGTTTACACCCTACGTGCTGATGTCGGCTGTATTCATAGCCCTGTATGTGTTCATGCCGAACACAAGAGTCAAGCTGCGCTGCGCCATAGGGCCGGGCATACTGGCGGGCGTTGCCATGCAGGGACTACAGATTGTATATATCCACTCGCAGATATGGATGAGCAGCTACAACGCCATTTACGGTTCGTTTGCCGCCCTGCCACTCTTCATGCTGTGGGTACAGATATCATGGAACATCTGCCTGTTTGGCGCAGAACTATGCTATACAAGCCAGAACATGGAGGATTTTGCCTTCAGGACAGAGACTTACGAGATAAGTCCGCGCTACAGGATAATGATGGCGATGATGATAATGAACATCATCTGCAAGAGATTCGAGAAGGGAGAGAAGTCTTATACAGCCCTCGAACTGAAGCTGAAGACGAATATCCCTATCCGCATAACCCAAGAACTGCTGTACGAACTGGCTGACATGCACTTCGTCAGCGAGATAACAAGCGACGAGAAGGGGGAAGAAAGCGTGTACCAGCCGGCGGAAGACCTGTCGCGGCTGACCGTGGGACTGCTCATCGACCGCTATGAAACGACGGGCAAATGGGAGCTTTCGCTGAACATGGACGGACTGAAACATGAGAAATGGAACGAGGTGATAGCTAACCATACAGAATATCTGAAAATGCAAAGAAAGGTTCTTCTGAAAGACCTATAATGGGAAAAGCATAGCTAAAAGTGGGTAGTTTTGCCACAATGCTTGGCAGTTAAAGAAAATATTCGTACTTTTGCCAAGCGCATAGGTATTAGTGGTGCGCACCGAAAGGAACACTATTTATTTTTTAACAAACAAATTTAGAATATGGAATTACCTGATTTTATGTCATACTCCAATAAATTCACGAACGGTGAATTTCTGGAGAAAATATCAAAGATTGCAAAACGTGCAGGTGCGAAACTGGTGTATATAGCTCTTGTACTGTATTACACGCTTCAGAGCGACAAAGTGGCTCTGAAGGACAAGGCTATCATTGTGGGTGCCTTGGGCTATCTGGTCAGTCCGCTCGACGTTATTCCGGATGCTATTCCTATCGTTGGTCTCGGCGACGACCTGGCTGTGCTGCTCTATGTAATTGGCAAGATAGGCAACGTGTCTGAAGAGATTAAGGAGAAGGCGAAGGCTAAGCTTACAAAATGGTTTGACGAAGACGAAATGGAGGAAATCAACGAGCTGAAGATGTAAACAGGAACATCTTTCTGGAGATAAAATATAAACTTCGTAAAGATAAAATATTATCTTTGTGAAGACATGATATAATCAGGGATTAGGGAAAACAGATATAGAGAACTGGAGTTTTCCCTAATCCTTGAATTGTTTAAATACGGGAAGAAGTACGCTGGGGCAGCGAGCCACTTACTTCTTTAGTTTCTTCAGTCTTCGCTTTGCCTCCGGCACATCGGGACAAAGCTGCAGGGCTTTCTCGTAATTGGCTATTGCCGCGCTGTCCATGTGTTCCTTTTCACATTCCTTGCCCAGCATAGTATATTCTACGGCGAGGCGTTTCAGAAACTTGTCCTGCTTTTTCTTATCTTCTTTCAACCGATTGTTTTCCTCACGGAGCGTGTTTATGATGTTCAACTTCTTGCGGATAAAACGTCTGACGAGCGGTTTCTCTATATCATAGCGACTGTGTATCGCCTTAAAAAAATTAGTAAGGAAACCTTCAAAGTCGCCCTTGTCATAATCCTTCACGGCATCATGATACTCCTTGTCTGCCTTTGACTCAGACAAAGCCTTGCTGATGACCATATTGTTGTTATAGGAACGGGAGAAGGAAACGACCTCCGACTTTACGAAAACGTCTCTGCGACGGATTGGTTCCTTGAGTACTATTCCCTCAAGCGAGGTGCATCGGGAGAGGGCGACATAGGTCTGTCCACCGGCAAACACACCACCGGTGAAGTCGATGTTGACACGGCGGAACGTGAGTCCCTGGCTCTTATGCACCGTTATTGCCCATGCCAGACGGATAGGGAACTGGGTATATACGCCTATTTCCTCTTCTTCAATCTTCTGCTCCTTCTCATTGAATGAATATCTGACATTGCTCCATACAGCCTTTTCCACCTCAAACTCCCTGCCGTCGTCGGTAACGATATAGAGCATCTGCTCGGCTTCATCAATGGCTTCGATGATGCCCAACGTGCCATTTACCCAACGCTTGTCGAGGTCGTTCTTTATGAATATTACCTGCGCACCAACCTTCAGATCGAGCTGTATGGGAGTGGGAAGACTGCTTTCGGGGAAGTCTCCCTTTATCTCTCCAGTAAAGACAGAAGGGTCGCCAGGCAGCTGGGCGAGCTGCTTTTCATTGATATAGTCTACGGTGTCGCGGCGTGTGGAAAGGGTGATGGACAGTTCGTTGGAGTGTTTTTCTCCACTTGCCCCTACCCTGTTGTTGAGCAAGGCAAGGTCGGCATCAGCCACATTGTTGGTACGTATGTGGTCGAGGATATTGATGAACGCAGGGTCTGTCTGCCTGTAAACCTTGCGCAGTTCTATGCTTACGAGCTGCATCTCCCTGAACACATTGGCGTCGAAGAAGTATGCCGAAGGATAGAAAGGACGCAGAAACTGGCGGTCTTCTTCCTTAAGCACGGGTTCCAGCTGATAGATGTCGCCGACGAGAAGCAGTTGCTTTCCGCCGAACGGCACTCTCATATTCCTTGAATAGATGCGTAGCACCTTGTCTATGAAGTCGATGATGTCTGCCCTTACCATACTTATCTCGTCGATGATGATAAGCTCCACCTCACGGAGGATCTTGCATTTCTCGCCGTTATACTTCAGCGTGCCTTTGATGTTGCGGTTGGAAAACCTGGAGTCTGTAGGAATAAGCGGATGGAAGGGAAGCTTGAAAAAGCTGTGTAATGTGGCTCCTCCTGCATTGATGGCTGCTATTCCGGTGGGAGCAAGCACGATGTGTTTCTTCTTTGTGTGTTGGCAGATGTAACGTAGAAACGTAGACTTACCCGTCCCCGCCTTTCCTGTAAGGAAGAGCGAGCGACGGGTATAGTTTATGATCTGGAGTGCCTTCTGGAACTCCTCGTTGTTAGTGTCTATATTATTTTCAGATTCTTTCAATCCTAAAATATATCTATGCTATTATCATTTCAAATCATCAGAAGTCATCCATCGACATCTGCTGGTTCTTCGGTTTCTGGTGTTTCGGCTTGTTGTCGGCAGGTGTCTTCTGCTGCTCCTCAGCCTTTACGGCATTATGTGGAGCCGAGACTTCAGACTCTTTGACGACGTTGCCGTTCTCGTCGAGCAACTCTTCGTCTTCCATTATCACCTGTGTACTGTCTAAAGAAGCTGTGTCGCGACGTACCGGCATATAGCTTGCGCAATTATACATGCCACTTGTAATGTCGCTGTCTTTCGGCTTGTCGAACTTGGCATGATACTGTCTGAAGTTAGGGTCGTTCATCACCGCCTGCATGAAGTATCCGCAAACCGGCAACGCCGTACGGCTACCTTGTCCTAAGGCTCCCGTGCGGAAGTGGATGCAGCGGTATTCTCCTCCTACCCATGCTCCGGCAACGAGTTTAGGACTGACACACATGAACCAGGCATCGGAGTGGTTGTTGGTAGTACCTGTTTTTCCGCCGAAGTCAGTATCCGGCGCACCGCCGACATAACTCCAAAGACTTTGCGAAGTACCACCCGGCTCACGCATACCTCCCATCAGCAGCTGCTGCATGAAGAATGCGCTCTTGTATGGAATGGCCTGCTCTTCGTCTGTAGAAGCGGTATACACTTCCTTTCCGTCCTTGTCGAGGATTCTCGTTACAAGCTTCGGCGCAACGTGCTTACCATTGTTGGCAACACAGCAATAGGCATTTACCATATCCTTGAGCTTCACGTCGGAAGAGCCGAGAGCCAATGCCGGAGCATCGTCAAGCTCGTTGGTAATACCCATCTGATGTGCGGTGTTTATGATATTCTTTATACCCATTTCCTGACCGAGACGCACGGCTATGGAGTTGATACTCTTGGCAAAGGCACTCTTCAGAGGTATAGAGTCGCCAGAGAATCTGCCGTTGGCATTTGTAGGCGTCCAGATGGTGTTCTCATGCTTCACCTTGTCGTAGACCTCCATGCGAATATATTCGTCGCGACGTTTGTCGCAAGGGGTAAGTCCCTGGTTCATGGCCTCGGTATAGACAAAAAGCTTGAACGTGGAACCAGGCTGGCGGTCAGCAGTAACCTTGTCATACTTCCATGTGTCGAAGTCTATGTCTCCGACCCATGCCTTGACGGCACCCGTCTGAGGTTCCATAGCGACGAAGGCACAATGCATGAACTTAACCATATAGCGAATGGAGTCAGCCATGCTCATCTCTTTCTCTATCGTGCCCTTCTCATAGTCGAAGAGCTTGACCATGTGCGGCTTGTTTACATAATACTCTACGGAGTCGGGACTGTTTGGGAAACGTGCCAACAGCTGCTGATAGCCAGGCTGCTTCTGCAGTATGCCCTCTATGAAGCCTGGAATGACATTGCCTTTTTCATCGCGCCAAGGGTCTTGTCCGCTCCAGTGACTGTTGAAGTTCTTCTGCACCTGTCGCATCTGCTTTGTCACGGCATCTTCGGCATATTTCTGCATACGCGTGTCGATAGTTGTATAGATTTTCAGTCCGCTGCTATACAGGTCGTAGCCGTTCTCGTCAAGGAACTTCTTTATTTCCGCATCATTGGCAATAGCCTCACGGAAGTATTTTGCCTGTCCGTCATAGTTTTCCTCCACTTTATAGTCGAGTTCTATAGGCTTCTGGCATAGAGTGTCGTACTCTGTGCGTGAGAGGTCTCCATGAGTAAGCATGTTTCCGAGCACCACGTTGCGTCGTTTAATACTGTTCTCCGGATTTGAGCGAGGATTATAGTATGTGGTGGCTTTCAGCATGCCAACGAGCACGGCAGCCTGCTCCGTCTTCAGTTCGGCAGGAGTAGTGTTGAAGTAAGTCTTTGCCGCCGTCTTTATACCGTAGGAATTAGATCCGAAGTCCACGGTATTGGCATACATGGTGATGATTTCCTTCTTGGAATAAGCCGTTTCGAGCTTCACAGCAATGATCCATTCCTTACTTTTCATGATAAGAATCTTCAGACCTGGAATCTTTCCGAGCAGTCCTGTGGAGTAATTTTTTCTCACACGGAACATGTTCTTAGCGAGCTGCTGCGTGATGGTAGATGCTCCGCGTGCTCCGTGATGTGTCACGGCATCCTTCACGGCACCGAAGAGTCCGATAGGGTCAATACCCATGTGCTTGTAGAATCTCTCGTCCTCGGTGTCGACAAGTGCCTTGAAGAATGCAGGGGTCACCTCCTCGTATTTTACAGGAGTACGGTTCTCGTTGAAGTATTTGCCAATCAGCTTTCCGTCAGCACTATATATCTCAGAGGCTTCGCTTACCTGCGGGTCAAGTATTCCGGAGAAGTAACCAGGGGAACTGCCGAAGAGCCACAAGAAGTTCATGTCTACCATTCCCAAATAAATAAAGAATGAAACTATGGCTGAACAAAAGCCTATCATAGTCTTGGTATACCACGCCCTACCCTTGTAGAGATTTATATACCACTTCCAGAATTGCTTTGCCTTTCTGAACAAAAAGACGAAAGCGTTCTTTATTTTCTTGAACATATATTATATAGTTTAATATCCAATATGGACTAATTTTTATCTATCAGACTAACACTTAGTCGTAAACAGCATACAAATGTACGAATTTACTTGTTATTTACTTTAAACTTTCTATGTATTTTATGATTTCTTCAATGTTGTCGGGATGGAACCATCGTATGAGAGGGTCTCTGCGGAACCAAGTGAGCTGTTTTCTGCAGTATTTTCTTGAGTCGCATTGTATGCGGAAGATGGCTTCTTGCTCGGTACATTTCCCGTCGAAGCACTCAAACAGTTCCTTATACCCCACCGTGTTGAGGGCGTTAAGTTCTCTTTGCGGATAGACGCGTCGTGCCTCTTCCACCAGTCCTTCATCCACCATCTGCAATACTCTCCTGTTTATCCTGTCGTAAAGCTCCTCGCGGTCGCGGTTCAGCCCTATCTTCACGATATTGAAGGGTCGCTGCTTCTTCTCCTGCTTACGGTATGAGGTGTAAGTGTTTCCCGTCATCAGACATATTTCCAAGGCATGCACCACTCTCTTCGGGTTTTTTCTGTCTACGATGGCATAGTATTCGGGGTCGAGCTGCTGCAGCTGTTCGCAAAGTCTTTCGAGGCCTTCCTCCTCATATCTTTTCTTCATCATCTGCCTTGTGGCGTCATCCACCGTCGGAATGTCATCTATCCCGTTGCAAACGGTGTCTATATACATCATGCTGCCTCCCGTGAGCAGGGCGACATGCCTGTCGGCTGTGAAATACGTATGCAGCAGACGCATCACGTCCTGTTCATACACCGACGCGCTGTAGTAATCTCCCAGACTGAGATTTCCCACGAAATAATGCTTCACTCTCTGTTGTTGCTCCGTGGTGGGTGCTGCCGTACCGACAGGAATATCACAGTAGACTTGCCGTGAGTCTGCATTGATGATTGGAATGCCGAAATGCTCCGCCACGCGAAGACACAGTTCTGTCTTGCCCACTCCTGTAGGTCCGAGGATGACAACAAGCGTATTCTCCATTACCTGTTCATTTATAAAAAAATAGTGTTCAGCCACCCTGCACGAAGCAAGGTACACCAAACACTATATTATACCTTATTATATATACGAGCGTGCATTATCTTACGATGCCGCGCTTAGAACTCTTCACGAAGTCTATGATATAGTTTATCTCTTCACACTCCGGCAGGTTCTTCTTTATTTCCTCTATACCCTCAGCCATTATACCCTTGGAATAGAGCAAGCGGTAAGCCTCGTGTATCATCTGTATCTTCTCGTTGCTGAATCCTCGGCGACGCAGACCGATGAGGTTTATGCCGCAGTATTTTGTAGGGTCTTTGCCTGCAATGATAAACGGCGGAATGTCCTGGCTGAAGCGGCATCCTCCCTGAATCATCACGTAGCCTCCGATATGGCAGAACTGATGACACAACACAGTGCTGCTGACGATGGCGTTGTCGTCGATGACCACTTCTCCTGCAAACTTCGTAGCGTTGCCGATGATGCATCCGCTGCCCAGCACACAGTCGTGTGCCACATGCACACACTCCATAAGGAGGTTGTTGCTTCCCACCTTGGTGGTGCCCTTCGAAGCCGTGCCTCTTGAGATTGTCACATTCTCACGTATGCTGTTGTTGTCGCCTACGATGCATGTAGTCTCCTCGCCAGCAAACTTCAGGTCCTGTGGCTTTGTGCTGATGCTTGCACCTGGGAAGAACTCGTTTCCATTTCCTATGCGTGCACCTGTATGTACAGTAACGCTGTTCTGGAGATTGTTGTTGTCTCCAATTACAGTATTCTTGTCAATAAAGCAAAACGGTCCGATTATATTGTTGTCACCCAGTTTTGCTTCTGGATGGACGTATGCTAACGGGCTTATCTGGTTCATATCTTACCTATTTATATCTTGTTCTACTTGTTTTTTACTATCTGTGCGGTGAACGTTGCCTCCGACACCACCTTGTCTCCGACAAACACGTATCCCTTCATCGAAGAGATGCCGTGACGCACCGGTGCGAGCAGGTCAACCTTGAAGATGAGAGTGTCTCCCGGCACAACCTTCTGACGGAACTTCACGTCGTCAATCTTCATGAAATATGTAGACCATCGTTCCGGCTCTTCGAGAGTGTTCAGCACGAGCAGTCCTCCGCATTGTGCCATAGCCTCGATCTGAAGCACTCCCGGCATGACGGGTTCCTGTGGGAAATGTCCTACGAAGAAAGGTTCGTTGCTTGTCACGTTCTTCACTCCCACGATGCTGCTTGCTCCGAGTGAGACCACTTTGTCGACGAGCTGCATCGGGTAGCGGTGAGGGAGCAGCTCACGAATACGGTTCACGTCCATTACCGGCGGTTCGTTGCAGTCGTAGATAGGAGCCTGTATTTCGTGTTTTCTTATCTCTCGTCGCATCAGTCGGGCAAACTTGTTGTTTATGGTGTGTCCCGGTCTTGTAGCGATGATGCGTCCCTTTATGGGTCTTCCGATAAGAGCCATGTCTCCGATAATGTCGAGCAGCTTGTGGCGTGTACATTCGTTCTCCCATACGAGCGGTTTGTGCTGTATGTATCCGAGCTTTGTAGCGTCGAGGCGCGGCACTTTCAGAAAGTCAGCCAGCTGGTCGAGACGCTCCTGAGTAGTCTGCCTTTCGTAGATGACGATGGCGTTGTCCATGTCTCCTCCCTTTATCAGGTTAGCCTTCAGCAGGGGCTCTATGTCGCGCACGAAAACGAATGTTCTTGCCTGTGCGATTTCCGAGGCATAGTCATCCATATTGTCAAGGGTGGCAAACTGGCTGTTGATGAACTTGGACTCAAACGAGCACATCGTAGTCAAGCTGAACTCCTCGTCGGGCAGTATGGTGATGCATGATCCGCTTTCCTCGTCCTTGACTTCTATCTTGTGGCGTATTATATAGTAGTCTTTGGGGGCGTTCTGCTCTTCGATACCTATTTCCTTTATTTTCTCCACATACATTGCGGCAGAGCCGTCGAGGATTGGGAATTCGGGACCGTTGACCTGTATTAGGCAGTTGTCGATGCCCATTGCATATAGTGCAGACATGCCGTGCTCTATTGTCGACACTCTCACGTCGCCCTTTCCGAGCACTGTTCCTCGCTGTGTGTCAACCACGTTTTCTGCAATAGCTTCTATGACTGGTTGTCCGTCAAGGTCAATTCGCTGTATTTTATATCCACTGTTCTCTGGAGCAGGGTTAAAGGTCACAGTAAGGCTTAGCCCGGTGTGAAGTCCCTTACCACAGAGGGCAAAGCTGCCTTTAAGTGTTTGTTGTTTAGCCATATTATTGTTCATTCTGTTTTTTCAATTCATCAATCTGCTTCTGCAGTTCGTTAAGCTGTGCGTACATATCCGGCAGTCTGCGGAATATAGCCTGCGACTTGAAATATTTCTTTGGTTCCATCGGCGGTGTTCCTATGAGCGTTTGGTTGTCCTTTATGCTTCCCGGAACTCCTGACTGTGCTCCGAGGAACACCTTGTCGCCTATCTTGATGTGTCCTGCCAGTCCTACCTGTCCTCCGAACATGCACCATGCTCCGACCTTTGTGCTTCCTGCTATGCCGACCTGTGCCGACATTACGGTGTTCTCTCCGATGTCCGTATTGTGTGCTATCTGCACGAGGTTGTCGAGCTTTACGCCCTTACGCAGATAGGTACTGCCCATCGTGGAGCGGTCTACGCATGTGTTGGCTCCGATTTCCACATTGTCTTCGATGGTGACGATGCCTATCTGCGGTATTTTGTCGTATCCGTCAGCATTAGGGGCGAATCCGAAGCCGTCGGCGCCTATTACGGAGCCTGCATGTATGGTCACGTTGTTTCCGATCTTGCATCCGTGGTATATTGTCACGTTGGGGTAGAAGAGGCAGTTGTCGCCTACCTTTGCCCCGTCGCCGACAGTCACGTGTGGGTAGAGCTGGCAGTTGTCGCCCACCACGGCGTTTTCGCCGATGCATGCGAATGGTGCTATGTAGCAGTTGTCGCCCACCTTTGCGGTGGCCGCGATGGATGCGAGCGGACTTACTCCTGTCTTTTTCGGCTTCATCGACTCATAGAGCTGCAGCAGCTTTGCCACGGCTTCGTATGCGTTTTTCACTCTGATGAGTGTTGCCTTTACGGGGTGTTCCAGTTCTACGTCTTCATTGATAAGCACGACACTCGACTGCGTGTCGTATAGGTAGTGTGTATATTTCGGATTGGAAAGGAAGGAAATTGCGCCTTCCTTTCCCTCTTCTATTTTCGCAAATGTATTTATAGCGGCATTTTCATTTCCTTCGACATGACCGCCAACAAACTCGGCAATTTGTTTTGCAGTAAATTCCATTTCTCTTTTCCTTATTTCATTTATTTTGCAAATGTAATAAAATTAATTTATAAATGCCGCCAATAACGTCATTATTTGCGTTTTTTGCCTTTATTTCATATATTCCACGAAGAAATCAGCTATCTGCCGGAGCAAATGGTTACGTGTGTTTCCTCCGTAAATGCTGTGGTTTCTGTTCGTATATATATTCATTCTGAAGTCTTTGTCTGCTTGCACGAGAGCCTCTGTATACTCGAATGTGTTCTGCGGATGCACGTTGTCGTCGGCAAGTCCGTGGCAGATCAGCAGGTTGCCGTGCATCTTTGCTGCTCTATTTATCGGGTTGATGTCGTATCCGCCGGGGTTTTCGTTCGGCGTGCGCATATAGCGTTCCGTATAGACGGTGTCGTAGTAGCGCCAGTCTGTAGGCGGTGCCACGGCTACTCCTGCCTTGAAGACTTCTCTTCCTTCGCTCATGCTCATCAGGGTGTTGAATCCTCCGAAGCTCCATCCCCATATTCCGATATTGTCTTTGTCTACGTATGGCAGCGTGGCGAGATACTGTGCGGTCTCCACCTGGTCTTTCGACTCGAGGTCTCCGAGCTTCAGGTATGTGCATTTCATGAAGTCGGCTCCTCGTCCTCCTGTTCCTCTTCCGTCCACGCAGACGAGTATGAATCCTCTGTCTGCCAGGTATCCGTCATAGAGGCATCCCTGTCCCATTGAGCCGAGGCTCCATGAGTTTGTGACCTGCTGGCTGCCAGGGCCGCTATACTGCCACATGATGACGGGGTATTTCTTGCCGGGGTCGAAGTCGTGTGGCTTCACCATCACTCCGTTGAGGGTTACTCCTTCGGATGTCTTGAAGGTGAAGAATTCCTTCGTCGGCAGGTCGTATTCCTTCAGTCTGCTTTTCAGTTCCGCATTGTCGTTCACCACGGCTATGCGCTTTCCGTTTCCGCCGTATGTCGAGTATTCGTATGGCGTGTTTCTGTCGCTCCACACGTTGATGAAATACTTGAAGTTCTTGCTGAACGTTCCGCTGTTCCATCCCTCTCTGTCGGTGAGGCATTGTGTCTTTCCGTTCTTTCCCGTCACATATACTTCGCGGTTCATCGGGTTCTTGCCTGCCGCCTGGTAATAGGCGTTGCCCGTAGTCTCGTCGTAGCCGTACACGTCGGTCACGTCCTTGTTTCCGGATGTGAGTTTCTTTATGAGGTTTCCGTTCAGGCTGTAGAGGTATAGCTGCATGTATCCGTCTCTATCGCTCGGGAAGAGGATGTGGTTTCCTGTTATCTTGATGTTGGCCATTGCCTCTTCGGGCACGTATTTCTCGTTTGTCTCCTTTATCAGCAGCTGTGCCACGGTGCTTCTCGGATTGACGGCATAGAGGCAGAGCTGGTTCTGATGTCTGTTAAAGGTGTAGACAATCATCTTCTGCGCGTCTTTTGTGGCATAGAGCCGCGGTATGTATCCGTCGGCGTCGAGCGGCACCTGCAGCTTGCGTGTCTGGTGCGACTGTATGTCGTAGCTGTACACTGCCACCTTTGAGTTTACCTGTCCTGCCTTCGGGTATTTGTATGTATAGGCTCCCGGATATTCGGCATATTCTTTCTTCTCGGGGTTGCTGCCCTTGAACATCTCCAGCGAGTACTGCTGCACGGCAGCCTCGTCGTACTTTATCCAGCATATCATGGTGCCGTCGGCGTTGAACGTGAGGGCTGTGCTGAAGCCGAACTCCTCTTCGTTCACCCAGTCGGGTATTCCGTTTATCAGCTCGTTCTTCTTTCCGTCTTTTGTCACCTGGCTCTCGGCGTTTCCATACAGGAGTTTGACGAGATAGATGTTGTTGTCGCGCACGAATGCCACCTGCTTTCCGTCGGGCGACCATACGGGCGACTGCTGCGGTCCATAGTCGGACAGCTTCTCCAGCTTGCGGCTTCCTATATTATATATATAGTATACTGCCGTGAAGGAGCGACGGTATATTTTCCGCGACTTTGTCTGTATGAGCAGCTTCGAGCCGTCGGGGCTCATTATATAGTCTTCAAACGAGCTTATCTTCTCGCCCACCGTATTATCCACGTCGAAGAGCACGTCGGTCTGCTTTCCCGTCCTGAACAAGTATCTTACTATTTTCTTTCCGTCCTTGCTCACCTGGGCATACGTGTCACCGTCGTCGAGAGCCGTTATGCTACCCAGTCCCTTGGGAGCGAACTTTCCCGAAGTTATATCCTTCAGCGACAGCTTGTTGCCTGCAATTACTGTAGACACGCCCATTATCAGGGCGGCACACATCACGATTATCTTTTTCATACTATTATATTATTTTTTTCTTCTCTTTTCGTCTCCGCGGAGCCTGCCTGCAGGCGGAGTCCGCACAATTGAGGGCAAAGGTAGCATTTTTCTTTATACTAAGAGATTATACATATTTAAAAGATATTAATTACCTTTGCATTATCTTTAAATAAATACAACTTCTCGTTTTTATGGAACACTATAATTCTTTCAGCAAATGGATAAGGGAGAGGTTTCCCTTCAGGGTACAGAAGATTTCCGTCGACGCCGGCTTCTCGTGCCCCAATCGCGACGGCAGCATAAGCAGCGGAGGTTGCTCTTTCTGCGACAACCGCACGTTCAACCCCTCCTACTGCAACCGCACGCTCTCCATCGGGCAGCAGATCAGCGACGGCAAAGCGTTCTTCGCGCGGAAATACCCCGACATGAAATACCTGGCGTATTTCCAGGCATACAGCAACACGTATGCAGACCTCGACACTATAAGGCGACGCTACGAGGAGGCGCTCGCCTGCGACGGCGTCGTGGGACTCGTGGTGGGCACGCGCCCCGACTGCATCAGCGACGAGCTGCTCGACTATCTTGAGCGGCTGAACCGGCAGACGTTCCTCACCGTGGAATACGGGATAGAGAGCACCTGCGACGCCACCCTCGAGAGGATAAACCGCGGACACACCTTCGAATGCTCCAGGCGCGCCATTGCGGCGACCCACGACAGGGGTATCATCACCGGAGGACACATCATCGTCGGTCTGCCCGGAGAGTCGGCTGCCGACATCATACGGCAGGCCGGAAGCATCTCCCTGACGAAGCTCGACATTCTGAAAATCCACCAGCTGCAGATCATCCGCGGCACCAGGCTGGCTGAGGAATATGCGGCGAAGCCCTTCCATGTGTTTTCCGTCGACGAATACATACGTACCATCGGGGAATACATACAGCATCTACGCAAGGATATAGTGATAGAGAGATTCGTCTCGCAGTCGCCCAAGGGGCTGCTGCTGGCACCGGACTGGGGGTTGAAGAATTATGAGTTTACCAACAGGCTCAACAATTACCTGCGCGAGCGGAACATCCGCCAGGGGAGCCTGTTCAATGGCGCATAGCGCTGTTGCAGCACGTCTTGTGCAGCTGCTGATAATTGTCGCTGCACATGAACTCGTGCATGTCCGACGACGGGTTGCTTCGGTAGTACTTCTCCACCACGTCGACATACTTCGTGTTGAAGAAATTCCTCTCCATCGCCTTGTTCGTGAGCCACATTATCTTGCCCACATGCAGGTCGCGCTCCATCTGCGGACGCTTTTCAAAATCGTGCATCGGATAAAGGCTCATCAGATAGAAGCAGAGGGCGTCGGGCACGATGTTCTGCCTGTTCATGCTCTTGCGCTGCGACTCGGGATAATACTTCCTGTACAGCGGATAGTCCTCGCCGAGATATTTGTCGATGGAGATTCCTATCGTGCCATTACCTATTATAATGCTCTGGTCCAATGCGCCGATCTGCATATACACGGTGGGGACAACCATCCCTGGCAGGAGCTTCTTCAGATTGTCGAACGCCGCATTGAGCGAGGCGTTGATGTCGTCGATGTTAGCATACTTCGACTCTGCGTCGGAGATGAGCGTCTGCAAGACGGAGTCCTGATAGAACGAAAGGAACTTCTTGTTTATCTCCGGATCGTCCACCTCGCCCAACTTCAGCACGTCTTCGATGAGCGTGCGCGTCTCCATCGGATAGTCGGTGTTCATCTGCTGAAGGGCAGAAAAGTCGCTCGTCGTCAGATACTGGCTTTCAAGACGGTCGTAGCGAGACACCTCCACACGCTGGTGCTCACCCTCCGTAATGTCAAAGGGCTTAAGCTTGAACTCGCACGACTGGAGCACAAGCACCATGCTAAACAATATGAATACTAATCTTCTCACTACTGAATGTTCCTTATAATTATCCTCTGCAAAATTACAAAATTTTATTATTCGGGCAAACAAATTAGCTAAAAAATTCAAATTATCGCTCTTTTTTATCCACATAAAGTTTAATTTTCTATAAACCGGAAGACTTTCCATTCCCGAATTTGCACACATTACGCTTCGTGTGCATAAAATAATTGCAGAGCGACAGACCTTTCCAACCAGCGCTTTCAGAAAATCCCATCCTTACTTTCACTATCGTTTCCGATTTATCTTTCCAAAGGTCACTTTCTTTTCTATCATCAGACATGAGCTTTTCATTAGACTTGCTTTTCATTAGACTTGAGGTGGTGTTTAGAGTGTTATTTGTGTGAGTGTCGGGGAGAAGCGTCTACTTGTCTACTGCAAAGATAGAAAAATATTTGGAAGAATCCCCAAAAAATCATGTTCGGCAAGATGCAAAAATAGTTAAGAAACATACAATACTATGTTAATAAAAACAACCGCTTGATAATCAAGCAGAAAAAGAACAAAACTCCACTCCGCTAAACAAAAACGGAAACTGAAATAACTGTAATACTGTGATAACCGAAACGCTGAAGCAACTGACTTTGGCTAAACTGAAACAAATTGGAACAACACGTTTGTCGGCAAAGTTTAAACGCTTGTTAATTTTCATAACAAAGACGACACTTGTACAGATGCATTTATCGGAACACGAAGACTCCCTCATCGGATACTCAGATGTCCAAATCGGAACACGAAGACTCCCTCATCGGATACCCAGATGTCCAATCGGAACACGAAGACAACAATGCAAGGTTCCGGAACGACAAAGAAAACACATGTAACACTTTCAGATTAATTTTTCAGAGGACGGCAAAGCACGCTGAGCACAACCAATCCGCCAGCAATGACCAAGCAGACATCCATGCAGATCCAGGCAAGCACACTATGCAAGATTTTTTTTTGACATATCCATACACACCCGAAAGCATTACAGTATTACAGTTTTTAAAATTCAGAAACCACCAGACACCCTATGCAAATCTATCCCAAAAGCAGGCAGCATTCAAGATAGAAGAAACATAAAGAAAAAGAAACCATAGCCTCCACAACCAAACCACATGGCAACCATAACCCGAACAGTTAGACCGCCCATCCCACCCAGTTAGATTATTTAACACAAACCCCTATTACCCTTAACGGTATTTTACACACTTTCAACACCCGTTTTTTGACTCAAAGCCATTTATCAGTAACTTTGCACTACAGATAATGAGGTGGCGAGAAGACAAAACAAGGGCAAGTCAGAGGATAGACAAGGAGACAAAGAGACAAATCAGAGAACCCCCAAAAGGCCCTACCAAGGACTCCCAACAGACCCTACCAAGGACCCCAAGAGAAACTTCCAAGGACTCTCAAGAGAATCTTTCCAAGAACCCTCAAGAGGAACTTCCGAGAACCCTCAAGAGGCGGAAAAACCGGTCCTCCCCGCTTTTGGAGGAGATAGAGGGGTCGGTAATTTCTCAAGCATATATAGAGTCGATAATTTCAAGCAGATAGAGAGAGTCGGAAATTTCTCAAGCATAGAGGGGAGTCGGTAATTTCAAGCATAGAGAGGGGGTAGGCTAACTGTTCAGCCAATTGCCTATTATGTCTTTTCCCAGGGGCGTGAGAATGCTTTCGGGATGATACTGTATGCCGCACACGTCATACTCCCTGTGGCGGATAGACATAATCTCGCCGTCGTCGCTCTCCGCCGTAATCTGCAGACAGGAGGGGAAGGCATCGTGGCTCACCACCCAGCTGTGGTATCTGCCCACTACGAACTCACCGGGCAGACCGCTGTAGAGTCTGTCGGCTTGCAGCACGCGGCACGGAGTGGCTATGCCGTGGAGCACGTCGGAAAGGTTCTCAAGCCGTGCGCCGAACGCTTCGGCAATGGCCTGATGGCCGAGGCAGACGCCGAGGATGGGCTTCCGGGCGGCATACACCCTGATGACGTCGGGAAGAAGACCCGCCTCGGAGGGGATGCCCGGTCCGGGACTGAGCAGGATCTTGTCGAAGGGGGCAAGGTCGGGGAGCTGAAACTGGTCGTTGCGCATGACCGTCACCTCCGCTCCGAGCTCCTTCACGAGATGCACGAGATTGTAAGTAAAACTGTCGTAATTGTCTATAATGGCTATTTTCATAATTTTGCGGCCTTCTCTATTGCAGCTCTCAAGGCCCCGAGCTTGTTGTTTACTTCCTGAAGTTCATATTCCACATCACTCTTTGCCACGATGCCTCCGCCAGCCTGGAACCAAAGCTCGCCGTTGCGGCTTACAAAGGTGCGGATGGTTATGGCCTGGTTCAGACTGCCGTCCATGCCTATATAGCCTACGCATCCGCCATAGGCTCCGCGGCAATGGGGCTCATACTGGCTTATCAGCTGCATGGCCCTCACCTTGGGTGCGCCGCTGAGCGTGCCAGCAGGGAAGGTGTCGATGAACGTCCTTATGGCGTCCGCCCCCTCATTGAGCTTTCCGCTTACGCGGCTTACCAGATGCACAACATGGCTGTAGAACTGCAAGTTTTTATAGAATTCCACGCTCACAGAATTGCAGTTGCGGGAGAGGTCGTTGCGCGCAAGGTCCACAAGCATCACGTGCTCCGCATTCTCCTTCGGGTCGTGGCGCAAATAGCTTGCAGCCCTTTGGTCGGCCTCTGCGTTGCCCGTGCGCCGCGCCGTGCCGGCAATAGGGTCGATGTATGCCCTGCCTTCCTGTATGCGGCAATGGGTCTCAGGGCTGCTGCCTATGAGGCGGAAGCCGCTGAAGTCGAAATAGAAGAGATATGGCGAGGGGTTGATGCTTCGCAGGGAGCGGTACAGCTGGAAGTCGTCGCCCTCATACTTCTGCACGAAGCGGCGCGAAAGCACTATCTGGAACACATCGCCGCGAAGACAATGGCGTATGCCGCGGCGTATGTTCCGGCGGTGCTCGTCGTCGGTAAGCGTGGATGCCACGCCGCCCACGCTGCTGAAGGGGAAGAGCTGCGGCTTGCCGTGGTCTATAGTGCCGAGAATCTCCGACAGTCTCCTCTCCGCCTCGCCTGCATCGGCGGCGGAGGGGAGAAGCGTGACGACGGAAAGCTCGTTGTTGAAATGGTCGAACACGAGCACGTCACGGAAGAGGGTGTAGAGTATGTCGGGGGCATCGTTCTGATCCATCGTCTCGTCTTTCACCTCTATATTCTCGAAATAGCGCACGGCGTTGAACGACGTGTAGCCGTAGAGTCCGCAATACTCGCTACCCTCCCCTTCTATGTCGAAGAAGGAGAGAAATTGGCGGAAGGCGTGCTCCGTGCGGCAGGAGCCATTGATGGTGCGGCTGACGGTCTGTCCTGACGGCAGCTGAAGCTCTGCCACGCCATGCCCCACGGAAATGTGTGCCAGGGGGCAGAGGGCTATGAAGGAACGGCTGTTTGCCGCATCATGATAGTCGGAACACTCCATCAGCACACTCTGCACGGAGAAGTCGCGCAGCTTCAGGTATACGTCTACCGGAGTGTGCAGGTCGGCAAGCATGGTCTTGCGGAATGCCTTATATCTGAATCTTGTTATTTCCATATAGCGAATTTGTTTTTTCGGTTTTCGTCAATACGGGGCGTTGTTGAGATACGTCTCTATGTCCTTGTCGCCCCTTCCGCTTACGGTGAGCACCACCACCTCGCCGGGGCGGAACTGCAGTTTGGGCAGCACGGCAATGGCATGGGCGCTCTCTATGGCGGGTATGATGCCCTCCATGCGCGTCAGCTCGTAGCCGGCACGGATGGCAGCGTCGTCGTTGACGGCGAGCACCGTGGTCCTGCCCTCCGCCACCATGTTGCAATGCATGGGTCCCACGCCTGGATAGTCGAGTCCGGCGGAGATGGAGAAGGCCTCTTCTATCTGCCCGTCGTCGTTCTGCATGACGAGCATCCTGCTGCCGTGGAGGATGCCGGGCGTGCCGCAATGGAAGGTTGCCGCCGTATGGCCCGAGGCTATGCCCTCGCCGCCAGCCTCGGCAAGGATGATCCTCACGCGGCTGTCGTCGGCATAATGATAGATGGTGCCGGCGGCGTTGGAGCCTCCGCCGATGCAGGCTATGAGCGTGTCGGGATAGTCTCTGCCCTCCTTTTCCTGCAGCTGCTGCTTTATCTCTTCGGAGATGATGCTCTGCATGCGTGCCACTATGTCGGGATAGGGATGGGGCCCCATGGTGGAGCCTACGATATAGAACGTGTCCTGCGGATGGCAGCACCAGTCGCGGATGGCGGCGGAGCAGGCATCGGAGAGCGTCATGTTGCCCGTAGTGACGGGATGCACCGTGGCTCCGAGCATTTTCATGCGCTCCACGTTGACATGCTGGCGCTCCACATCCGTCTTGCCCATGAAGATTTCGCACTCCATGCCCATCAGGGCGCACACCGTGGCTGTGGCTACGCCATGCTGTCCGGCTCCCGTTTCTGCTATGATGCGTCTTTTGCCCATCTTCCGTGCCAGCAAAATCTGTCCCACGGTGTTGTTTATCTTGTGCGCTCCGGTGTGGTTGAGGTCTTCGCGCTTGAGATAGAGCCGGCAGCCGTACTTCTCGCTCATCCTACGTGCAAGATACAGGGGCGAGGGTCTGCCCACATAGTCGCGCAGCAAAGCATGATACTCGGTGCGGAACTCCTGACTGTCTATTATAGTACGGTAGCTCTGCCTGAGCTCCTCCACGCAGCGATGTAGGATTTCCGGAATATAGGAACCTCCGAAATCGCCGTAGTAGCCGTCGACGGAGGGGGTTACGAAATTATATTTCCTGCCTGTCGTTTCCTTGCGTTTGTCGTCTTTCATAATCATGATGTTTTTTTTGAGGGGTTATACGACTCCCAATTCTTTATACAACCGTGTGACCGCCTTGTCGGCATCGAGCGTCTCCTCGAGCAGCGACACGAACTTGCTGCCTACGATGGCTCCGTCGGCATGGCGGAGTGCCATCTGCAGCGTCTGAGGGTTTGATATGCCGAAGCCTATCATGCGAGGGGTCTTCAGCCCCATGGCGTTTACCCGGCTGAAGTATTCGCTTTTTGCTTCGTCGAAGGACAGCTGTGCGCCGGTGGTGCTTGCCGAGGAGACCATATAGATGAAGCCGTCGGTCTCATTGTCTATCTGGCTGATGCGCTCTTCGGAGGTCTCCGGAGTAATCATCATCACCACCTTCACGTCGTATTTCCGGGCGAGGGGCTTCATGCTCTTAAGGTATTCGTCGAAAGGCAAATCGGGGATGATGACTCCCGACACGCCACTCTCCCTGCAGCTGCTGAAGAAGGCTTCGAAGCCGTAGTGCATTACAACATTCAGATAGCCCATCAGTATGAGCGGAATGCTTACCTGGCTCTTTATCTCCTTCAGCTGGGAGAAGAGCAGACGGAGGCTCATGCCATTGCGCAAGGCACGGGTAGAGGCTGTCTGTATGACGGGACCGTCGGCAAGAGGGTCGCTGAACGGTATGCCCACCTCTATCATGGATATGCCACGACGCTGCAGCGTGAGGATTATGCGCGAAGTGTCGTCTGCCGAGGTGCTGCCTGCACAGAAATACAGGGATAATAGTCCCCCCTTTTCTCCATTGCGGTGGAGAAACATACTTGTTATCTTGTTCATGTATTGTTTGCTGTATTAGTCAGGTTCCGCATGTTTTCATGCATGCAAACCTGAGTATATATATACTATAAATGCAAAACCTGAGTATATATCATGATGCATTATTCCAACTTTCTTATAAACTCCCTTAACAGGGCGACATCCTTTAAGCCAGGTCTCACTTCAAACCTGCTGTTGAGGTCTACTCCGGCAAACATAGGATGGCGGATGGCATTTATGCTGTCGGCGTCGTCCACGGAGATTCCGCCACTCAGGAGGAACGGAATGTTGCCGTGGTAGGCGTCAAGAAGGGTCCAGTCGAAATGCTCTCCGTTGCCGCCTGCCTTGCAGCCATTGGTATCGAAAAGCAGCATGTCGGCGTGGCCCTCATACTCGCGCCATCGCTTCACGTCCTGCTCGCTGCGGATGCTGAGCGCTTTTATGATTTTCAGTCCCGGACGGATGTCAGGGTCTACGGTACGGCGAAGATTGTCTATCATAACCGCCGTCTCGCTGCCGTGCAGCTGCACATAGTCGAGATTGTAGTTGTAGATGCGCGTCACGATGTTCTGAGGCATGTCATCGACAAACACTCCCACCCTATGCGGCTTCGACTTCTGCATGGCTCCACAGGCTGGAGCCTCATCGCCGTTCTGCCTGCCGTAGGCATAGTCGGGTATTATGCCGGCGTTTGAAGAAACCATGCTCACATAACGCTCGCTGTCGGCACAGAAGACGAACCCTATCATGTCTACACCAAGGTTCTCCACATCTCTCACGTTTTCCGGCTCACGCATTCCGCATACTTTTATTATCATATAGTCTGAAGTTTTTCGGTTAATAATTTATTCCGTTTATCAGCAGCGACAAGCTCGCTACAGGCTCTATTGCTACCGCCTCTGACAACGATGTTTTCTCTATAAACTTACAAAGATAATGCTTTCTTTTCATTTTGCAACCCTTTCCTTTAGAATCATGTCTATTTCATTAATATAACGGCGCAGCAAGAGTCCCGGGTCGGCGGTCTTCATGAACGTCTCTCCTATCAGGAAGCCCGTGTAGCCGGCTGTTACGAGGCGTGCCACGGTATGGGGGTCGGAGATTCCGCTCTCGCTTATCCGGCACATGTCTTGCGGAAGCTTCTCCGCCAGGCGGAAGGAGTTTTCCACATCCGTCTCAAACGTGCCGAGGTTGCGGTTGTTTACTCCACACATGTCGGGGTTGAGCCTCAGATAAGGCAGCTCGCCTTCGTAATGCACCTCAAGCAGCACCTCCATCCCCAGCCTGTGGGCAAGCTCTATATACCTGCTGCACAGCTCTTCTGAAAGACAGGCGGCGATGAGCAGGACTGCCGAGGCGCCACACATCTTTGCCTCATAGAGCTGATACTCGTCGATGATGAAGTTCTTGTAGAGCACGGGCAGGGTGACACCCGACTGACGGGCTTCATGCACGAAGGCGTCTGACCCGCCGAAATACTTCCCGTCGGTAAGTATGCTTATTGCCGCCGCCCCACTCTTCTGATAGGAAAGTGGCACGACGGAGGCTCTTGCCCCTTCGTTTATCCATCCCCTTGACGGGGAACGGCGCTTGAACTCCGATATTATGCCGTAGCCGCCCTGCTGCAAGGAAGCCTTCAGCGAAGGCGTACGGCCGATACCCGTACGGTCTATCCGCTCTTTAAGCTGGGCAAGGGGAAGACTCGTCTTCCTGTGCTCTACCTCGAGCTTCTTGTCTGCCACTATCTTTTCGAGAATATCCATAAGCTATGTTCCGTTTCTTTTATTTATTACGCATGTCCCCGGCAGGCTGTCAAATGTCTGACCGAGAAGCGCCGGAATTATCCTACTTTCCGTTTATGTCTATGAATTTTTCAAGCGTCTGCAAGGCTCTGCCGCTTTCGAGAGACTCTCTTGCCAGGGCAAGGGCGTCGGACAGAGACTTCTGCGGGGCGACAATACTGATGGCGAAGGCTGAGTTTGCAAGCACCACATTCTTCTGGGCTTCTGAGGAGCGGTTTTCAAGTATGCTGTCGAAGATTTCCTTTGCCTCTGCCACGGTGGCTCCGCCTTCAAGCTCTTGCGGACCGACGGCAGCAAAGCCAAGGTCAGAGGGCGAGAACTGCTTCTCCATGCTGCCCGTCTTCACCTTGAAGTCTCCCGTCAGCGAAATCTCGTCGTAGCCGTCTATGCTGTTCACGATGCCATAGTCTATGCCAAGACGCTGGTAGACGCTGGAGTAGAGACGCATCTGACCGAGCGTTGCCACGCCAAGCAGCTGACAGCCGGGACGGGAAGGGTTGACCAACGGACCGAGCAGGTTGAAGCATGTGGGAAAAGGCAGGGCCTTACGGATGGGAGCCACAAACTTCATCGCCTTGGCAAACAACGGAGCATGAAGATAGGCAAAGCCACACTCCTGGATGCTCTTGTTTATCCGGTCGTGGTCTGACGTGAAGCTTACGCCGTGCGCCTCTATCACGTTGGAGGCTCCGCTGCTGGAGGTGGCGGCATAGTTGCCATGCTTCACCACCTTGTAGCCTGCGCCAGCCACAACGAAGCATGAACAGGTGGAGATGTTGAAGGTGTTCTTCCTGTCGCCGCCCGTGCCAACGATGTCTATAAACCTGTCGCAATCTATATCCACGCTAACTCCCGTCTCATACACGGCGTCGCGAAGTCCGAGAAGCTCTTCCACTCCCGTTCCCCTCATCTGTATGGCTGTAACGAGAGCTGCTATCTGCTCGCCGGAAAACTCTCCGTGGGTTATGCCCACAAGTATGTCTTTTGTCTCCTCTCTCGAAAGCTCCTCGCCCGAGAGCACCTTGTTCAAAGCTTCTGTCATATTCATAGTCGTATTGTTTTTTTTCTTGCAAACTGAGTTGCTGTCAGATGTTGCAAACTGAATTGCTGTCATTTATATATAGATTAAACATTTCTGAATGTGCTGTTTTATGTATTTGTTCTCTGAAACGAAAGAGAAAACAAAAAGGTCTGCCGTAAGTACGACAGACCTAATTGCTTTCTCTTTTAATTCTTATATTTACGCATAGGCTACGTGGCTCACGACTTCTTGAATCTTGAGTAGCGCCACCACCATGCTGTAAATACGTTCTTTGTCATTTTATTCTCTTTTTACTGTTACAATATTAACTTATGCTGCAAATATACACATTATTCGCCAACCAACAAACAATTCATTACTTTTTTATCGTTTTATCTGTATTTTTGCTATAAACACACTTTATCACAATCATTTTAAAACCTTCTTACCTCTTATTATATATAAACCCTTATTATATGAAGAAGAAATCCGTCTGCCGTCTATCGTATACCATACCGCTTCTGCCACCTTGTCATTCTGAACAACAGACGAAACCGAGCTTTCTCCATTACGCACATGAGAGAACACCCAGTCGAGCCTCTGCGTAGTATAGCTCTGTATGCAAGTCATCTCATGGCTCCATCCCTCTTCCGTGTCGAAGCGGAACTCGCCTCCAAGCCTCAACACTTCATCGAGAAAGGTCCTCACATCGTCTATCTTCATAAGATTGTCCGCCAGTCCCATCACGGTATAGACCGGAGTGTGGGCTATGGCTTCGGCATTCGACTTGTTGGTGCTGCCGGCAACAGGCATTACGGCTGCAAACAGTTCAGGATACATCGATGTGAGAGTCCATGTGCCCGTGCCGCCCATCGAGCCGCCAAAGGCATAAACCTTGTTTTCATCCACAACTCCGTCGTCTATATAGCTCTCCAACAGGGCTTTGACAACCTCCAGCATCTGACCGCCCCACGACCCCGTAGCCGGACATTGGGGTACGAGAAATATGGCAGGAATGCCATGACTCTCAATATAGTTGCTGATGGAGTCTATGCCCGGCTCCTGCATCTGCTTCACGTTATCGTCGCCTTTGCTTGACCCCCCATGCAGATAAATCACGAGGGCAGGCTTGATGACTCCCGTAGGGTCGCCGTTTATCATAGCCCTACGGTAAGGCAAGGTGGTTGTTCCGCTACGAAATGTCTCCTTAGAGAAATAAATGTCGCCGTCTGCTGCCGACATAGCTACAGAAGCACACAAAAGAAAAATAATAGTAAAAAATTTTTTCATCATAGTTTGTATATATCATTATAATCGTTAGTCCTTCATTATGTCTATCTGTTTGTACAGCTGCCTTACAAGACCAAATACTCCGTCAAACAGGAAGCCTTATAGTCATAAAGAACAGATTCTCTACTACTTTATAAGACAAGCACAGGTATAAAAAGTTTAACGCCAAGTCAAAACTTGACAGCAAAAATTCCATTTATTTCTGAGAAAGTCATCAGAATAAACAATAAACAATTAAGCGCAACTGCATAATTATTCAGACTCATTCTGCGGTTCTATTGATAATTACGAGTTCATATTCCGAAAGACAATAATTTGTCCTCTTTTAGAAATTCGGTAACTTTCCCATAGAAAGTCCGTAACTTTCTCATAGAAATTCGGTAACTTTCTATTTGATGTTGTTTGAGGACTGTTTCTTGACCATGGCTTTACACAAAAAAATCATAATAAACACCATCACCAGAAATGCAAAAAGTCCCTTGATTTTAGCTAAACCGAATAATAATTCAGCAACTTTGAATAATTATTCAGTAGCACATAACACGTTTTTCCAAAGCATTTGCCTATCCTCTCAAGAAGAAAAGAAAAGCAACGGGAAAGCGGCATGAAGCAGAAAAGGCATCCTCACGCAAAAAAGGTGAAGATGCCTTGGTATAAGTGTTTCAGTATTGCTGACGCTTTACTTTACGAACTTCTTGCCGTTCTGGATAAGGATGCCCTTGGCGTCCTTGCCCACACGCTGACCAGCAAGGTTGTAGACAGGAGCGTTGGCGTTGAACTTCTCGGCTGTAACATCGTTGATGCCTGCCTGTGGGCCTGTAGCAACGATGAAGTTGCGGATTTCCCATGTTCCGGCAGCCTTGTCAGAGCTTACATACTTGAAGCCTATCTTTACAGTCTTGCCCTCATATCCAGCAAGGCTGATGGTCTGAGTCTCGAATGGAGAGAAGCTCTTGCCATCCGGAATAGCCGGATAGTTGACACCTGTAAGCTGTGTCCAGTCGCCGTCCTTTACCTTGATCCATACGGTAGCCTCTGTTTCCTTGTCGCCGAAATACTTGGATACGGCATGGTCGAAATACAGGTTGCGTATTACTTCTGCGTATGAGATGTTTATCCATGGAGAAACGAGCCAGCTCTCCGAAGCCACATTCTTCTGAATATAAGCGGAAGCCTTTGCACACTTGTAGTTCTCGTCAATCTTCCATACGTATGTAAGACCCTCGCCGAGAGAAACGTTGTCGATAGTAAACGAACCGAGGTTGCTCTCAAAAGTCTCCGTGTAAGGTTCTGTTACCTCTTCCAACGCAGGCTTTACGACCTTAAGAGTGTACTTGGCAGAACCAGCAGAATACTCGTTGTTCTCAGGAGCGCTTGCTGTAATCTCAGTCTGACCTTCTGCCAGAACGTTAACGTAACCCGACACGGCATCTACCGTAGCTACAGCCTCGTTGCTTGAAGTAAAAACAACGTCAGCTGTTGTTGCCTTGGTCAGAGTAGGAGCCGTGAAAGCCACACCAAGAGTAGCTGTTGCCTCTGTCTCGCTGAAAGCAAGCTCAGGGTTCTTCTTTACCGGAGCGTCAGACTTCTGATACGTAACGGTTATCTTGGAGATGGCTGCATTCTTTTCTGAAATGTTGCATGTAATGTCTACAGAATTCAAAGCGCCAGTCCATGTACCGTTGTTGTAAGTACCTACAGCAGACTCGAAGCTCTTGCCAGCCTTAGTTTCGAACACGATACTTGTCACCACTTCTCCCTGCGGAGCTGCCACGTTCATGCTTGAACCCTTATAGAAACGAAGTTCGTTTCCTTTGCTTCCCTTCCACCAACGTGTCTTGCCGTTAAGAGTAAGAGAAACCTGTCCCTCTTTGCATGTGTAAGGGTCTGGGTTGTACTCATTTGTCGAGCCGCTAAGCAGATTCATGCCGTAAGCAGACTCACCTGTGAAGTCAAATGTCGCCTCATCTGCAAATGCACCCATAGTCATCAGCAATGAGACCAATACGAGTAAAGTTTTCTTCATAATCAATAATTTTTTTAATAATTGTTTTTGATAATCATTGCAAAGATAAAGATTTTATACGTAGGTTGTAATGTTTGGCATGTTAAAATAAGGTTAAGATGCGGTTATGACCGAAAAAAGGAAGCACTCATCCGTGCTTCCTCCTGATTTTGTGAAATAAATGTTACACTTTCTCTTATTCCTTCACCACCTTGTCGCAGACCGTCTGTCCGTTGGTCATCACCATCTTGCGGATGTTTATCCCGCGCTGTGGGGCTGCAAGCTTCTGGCCATTGACGGTATAATACTCGATGGTCTTCACCTCCGACTGCTGCATCGGAGTATTGATGGCTGCCGTTTTGAAGGCAGGATAATACTCATTTACCGAAGATATGGCATCGGCATTCTGCGCCTTTACGATAGGCTCCACGATAGAGTTGAGATAAACCTCAAGGTTGGTGTACCAGCCTTTCTCCGTGTCGAGGGTCTTGAGCTGGGCGTCGCTCGCATCGTTAGGGTTCAAGCCGTTGGCAATTTCCCATGCGTCCGGTATTCCGTCCTTGTCAGAATCGTAGTCGGCAGCACGGCTCTCGCTTGTGAGTTCCGGGAAGCTTGCCGTTTTTGCATCCTGCGTATCAGAAGAGGGGTCGTTGATGACGTCTATGATTCCTGCCACCTTTGCATGAGAGGCGTTGTAGGTTGTCGTGCCGTTTGTCGCCTCCTCCACGTATCTTACATCAGCAGCATCGCGATAGAGGCTTGCTCCTCCGTATGCAAGCACCTTCTCATAGGCTGTCTGCGCCGTATGAGTCGTCACGTCGCCAGCCTCAACAGGAGCGTCGAGCTTTATCTTTATGCAGTCTACGCCGTTGCCATCCTTCACGTAAGTCTGGTCCTCGCCGTAATAATGCTTGGCATCCTGCATGTAGTATTCGCCGTTGATGATATTTTTCTTGTCGTAGATAACACCCTTCCAGTCGTAATTTTCGGCAGCTGATCCGGCTGCCGTAACGTAGTTTCCGCTGATGTAATAGCGGCTTGAATAGTTGGGGAACGGATTGTCTCCGCCGTTTGTTGCGTCGGAGAATGATATTTGTGTCACGCGTGTCTTGTTCTTCGTGCCCGGACCAGCCTTGTAGTAGTTGTTTATCATGTTTATATATCCGCCGCCAGGACCGCCGTAGCATCCGTTGCCTGTTCCCCAGTTGTACATGACGCAGTTGCGGAAGTCCACGCGCTCAGCCTGTATGGAGTTGGCATACTTCGTACGGTCGTAGCCTGTCCAGTTGTAACGTGCGCCGTTGAAGCGTGGAGCACGATTCTGCACGTGTGCCAGGAAGTTATGATGGAACGATGCCGGCTTGCCGCCCCAGATGCCTCCATAGCTATGGTCGCCCTTCTCGTGTCCTGCGTTCAAGCCCTCGGCAAGCATACACCATTGGAGGGTGAAGTCGCGGTTGTCATAGAAAGATGCAAGCTCGTCGATACTCCATGACATGGAGCAATGGTCGATGATGATGTTCTTGTGCTCTCTTCCCCAAGCCGTGTCTGCGCCATCGTTCACGTTCTTCACCTGCGAACGGCGGAAGCGGAGAAAGCGGACTATGACGTTGTCGCACTTTGTAAACTCCACGGTATAATAGCGTAGCGTTATTCCGTTGCCCGGAGCAGTCTGTCCGGCAATCGTAGTATTGGAAGTAACCTGCAGGTTTGACTTCAGGTCTATGTATCCGCTCACGTCGAAGACGATGGTCTTCGGTCCTGCCTTTTTCAAGGCTTCGCGCAGGGAGCCAGCTCCGCTGTCGTTGAGGTTTGTCACATGGTAGACCGTTGTCTTGCCGTCTGCGCCACGTCCACCTGTTGTGGCATAGCGTGCAAAGCCTTCCGCTCCAGGGAATGCCGGCATTTCGTTCTGCGCCATCGCTCCTGATGCCAGGGCAAGGGCAAAGATTGTTGAATATAACTTCTTCATATTTGTTTCTAATAGATTTTCTATACTATTTACTTTACCTTTTGAAGATAAGACTTATCGGGTACGAAGATAAAAATTTATCGTGGTACAAAGACAAGACTTGTCAGATGTAAAGATATTACATTATCGGGTGCAAAGTTACACCTTATTAATTAATAGAACAAAAAAAAGGCACAAGGTTTAATCCTTATGCCAATTTTTACTCTATTTTCTACCAATTATTCATATAAGTTTTGCAAGTTTTAACTTACAAGACATATTATGTGCATGACCATGAAGGGGATACACATTACCATAAAGGAGATGTGCAAGCAATATTACTTGTTCAGCTTCTCCACATCATATCCCATCTTCTCCATCTCGAGCGACGCCCAGATGAACGGGCCAACGCCCTTGCCGTCGTTGTCGCGTATCGGCTCACTAATATAATACTCGAATGATCCGTCGCGACGCTTGTTCTCCTTTACCTTCGGAGCTGCCTTCAGAACCTTTGCGCTCATGCCCGGACCGAGGCCTGACACCTCGCAGCAACGTGTCAGGGAGATAGTCTTGTCGTCGTTTACCTTTATGAAGTTGTCCAGAATACCCTTGTATCCCTTCATACCAGCCTCCTTTAGCTTGGCGTCGAAATATCCGAGACGTGAGCCCTTGAGCAATACGTATGTGAACATCGAAGATGCCGTAGCCTCAAGATAGTTGCGGCTGTCGTTCACATCCATCACGTCATACCATAGTCCGGTCTTCTTGTCCTGATATTTCACGGTTTTGGTCATCACGTCGTTGAGCATCTCTATGAGGGCAGCACGGTTCTTGTAGTTCTCCGGCATAGCGTCCAGCACCTCAAGTATCGCCATGGCGAACCACCCCTGGGCGCGTGCCCATGTGTGCTCGGAGAGTCCAGTCTCCTTGTTAGCCCAGAACATGTCTCCTGTCTCATCCCAGGCATGCTTCCACAGTCCTGTCTTCTTGTCGAAAGTACGGTTGTAGGTCTTTGAGATTTGTGCGAATGTATCGTCATAATACTTTTCCGCCTTCTTCTCTCCCTTCAGCACGGGAGCAGCCATCGTATAGAACGGATGTCCCATATATACTCCGTCGAGCCACACCTGATAGGCATATATAGCCTTGTGCCACCATACTCCGTCGGTTGTGCGAGGCTGCTTCTCAAGCTGCTTGAAGATTGTCTTTAGAGCCAGCTCGTTTTTCTTCTCCGGAAAGAGCTGGTTCATGCGGAGCAGGAAACGTGCGGGACGTGTGTTGTCGAGATTGAAGGCGTTGTAGTCATAACCTGTTATGTTGCCCTTCTCGTCAATCATCTTTGCGGGATATTGCTTGAGATAACTGATGATGCTCTCGTCTTTGCACGCCTGGTAGGCATCGAGAAGCGACTCCAGCTCTATGCCCGTAACGTATCCCCACTTCGGCTTCTTCGCAAAGTCAAGACAGCATGGGTCCGGGTTGCGCTTTATCTCCGACATGGCCATCCATTGGCTGTAGGTCTGGTATGGAGCCTTTGAAAGAATCTGCGAACCGTTTATCTTCAGGTTCTCATAGTTTGGCTGGTCTGTCTGACCTGTTATGTAGACCGGCTTGCCATAGACGCCGTTGAATGTACAGTTCTTCAGATTGATGTTGTGGATAGTGTTGAGGTTGTCGAAGCCTACAATCATCACGCCATACTTGCTCTTCTGGCATGTCACGTTCTCCATATATACGTTCCTTACCGTAGGATAGAATCCACGGCGGCCGATTTCCTTCGGCTCGTAGTTGGTATTGATTTTCAACACGGTCTCTCCACATTGGCCTACCGTAACGTTGCGGAAATACACATTCTCTATAACGCCTCCACGGCAAGAGTTTGTCTTGATGCGGAGCACGCGGTCGAGGTCAGGACTGTCCATCGTACAGTTCTCTACAAACACGTTGCTGCATCCGCCCGAAATCTCGGAACCAAGCACCACACCGCCATGACCATCCTTCATGTCGCAGTTGCGGATGATGATGTTCTTGCTTGGACGACCGGCATACTTACCCTTGCCGCCCTCGCGTCCGTCTTCGTTTCGTCCGCTCTTGATGGCTATACAGTCGTCGCCGGTATCGAAGATACAGTTTTCGATAAGCACATTCTCGCATGACTCAGGATCGCATCCGTCGCCGTTAGGGCCGTGGTTCTCCACATGTACTCTGCGTACCGTGATGTTCTTGCTCAGCAGGGGGTGCATAACCCAGAACGGGGAACGTATCATCTTTACGCCCTCGATGAGGATACCGTCACATTGGTTGAGGTTTACGGTCTGCGGACGAAGTCCCTTCCACGGACCGAACACGCGCTTCTCTACCGGCACGCCGTCCTCGGCATACTTCAGCAGGTCGGCACGTCCGCCAGGATTCTGCTGTTTCTCCTTCACCTCTATGTCGCGGCTCTTTGGAGTCTTGCCGCTCATGAGCCACCATGTGTCGTCGGAACCGTTTCCGTCTATCACGCCCTCTCCCGTTATCGCCACGTCTGTCTCCTTGAAGGCATAGATGAGCGGAGAGTAGTTTATGCAGTCGAGTCCCTCCCAACGGGTTTCAACGAGCGGATAAAGGGCTCTGTCGAACTCAAAGAAGAGTGTAGCTCCCTTTTCTATTACCAGGTTCACATGGCTGCGTAGACGGATAGCTCCCGTCTTCCAGGTTCCGGCAGGCACGACGACCTTACCGCCACCTGCTTTCGAGCAGGCTTCAATGGCTTTGTTTATTGCTTTCTGGTTCTTTGCCGCCGTGTTCTTCAACGACGCACCATACTTGGTGATGCTGAACGTGCGGTTAGGAAACTTCGGCTCTCTGATGCTCTGCTCCACTTGCTTGTATTCCGTGTCCCACACGGATGCCATAAGACCAAGAGGGAAAAGCAGAAACAACAGTAAAAGTGCATTTAGCTTTTTCATAAATTTTAATTTGTTATTTGTTATTAGTTTTTTCATAAACACGCGGAACGCCTTTCGTTCCATATATCTTTCATGGCACAGGCTTTTCCGAAATAAATTTCATACATGATGAAATCGTTGGCAAAGATACACATAATTATATATATATATGGCAAACCGATGTAAAAAATAAGGATTATTTGCAATTTCCGGCACATAATCCTTTGATTCAAATCAAACATTTAATAAATTTGCAAAATACTTAGCTGCACTCGGCAAATTGAGAGTAAACTCTCTTTGCGCTCGTTTGCAAAGTATTTGCCAAAATGATTTCCATTATTTATAAACAACAATTAATACGACGATGAGATTTCTATTCCTACTCCTCACATCCGTCCTACTCTTCTCAAACAGCATCCATGCCGAGAAGATAAGTCATGACAAGGCCTTGGAGCTTGCCAAAGCCTTCATGCTCAAGAACGTAAAGAACCAAGCCGCACGTAACGCCGTCAGCAACGAGATGACAATACTGGCGGAAAAGACCGACGGACATTATGTGTTTAACTTCGCCCACGACAACGGGTTCATCATTATTGCCGGAGACGACATCGTGCCGGACCCCGTGCTCGGATATTGCGACAACGGAACATTCGACAAGAGTCTGATGCCGGAGAACATGAAATGGTGGCTGCAGGAATACGACAGGCAGATTCTACATATGCAGCAGCACAAGGAGGCATACGCCACAAAGGAGGAAGCCGGCGACGAGAACGGCAATACTACTTATGCCTATTCCGAAATCAGCCCTCTCATGAAAACAAGATGGAGCCAAAGTAGTCCGTACAACGACAAATGCCCTGTCATAAACGGAAAGAAAAGTCCCACAGGATGCGTAGCCACGGCTCTTGCACAAATCCTGAAATACAACAGATGGCCCGAAAGGGGCTTCGGCTCATACAAAGGGACGGACTTCAGCTCCATTACCTTCGACTGGAACAATATGACCGACACATACTCCTACAGGAGCCCGGAAGAGTCAAAAGACGCCGTAGCCACCCTGATGTCGGCAATAGGCATCGCCGTGGACATGATGTATGGAGAATCTTCGAGCGGAGCATACACATATACCGCCTGCCGCGGCATAAGGGAAAACTTCGGATATAGCGAGGTGAAACTAATCAACAGAGACGAACTCTCACAGGCTTCCTGGGACGACTATCTCTATAGCGAGCTTTCGCACAACCGACCCGTATTCTATACCGGATGCACAGAAAGCGGCGGCGGACACGCCTTCGTATGCGACGGATACAAAGACGGACTCTTCCACATCAACTGGGGATGGGGCGGCACAGCCGACGGATACTTCAAGACAACAGCCCTGAAGCCTTCCGTACAGGGAACAGGAGGAAGCGACGGAGGCTACAACTACTTGCAGGACATTATCTCCAACCTGTTCAACCCTAACGACGAAAGCCAGAAATACACCTACGCCATAACGGAAAGAAGCCTGACGCTGGGGAACGACAAGCCTTCGGAAAGCAACGAACTGACGATAAACGGAAAAATAAAGACCGACACGAACGAATCCAAGTTCTCGTACGGCATAAAGGTAGTTGACGACAACAACAACGAAACCTTTATCAAGGAGGACAAACAAAGAGTCTCGTTCGGGTATACAGACTATACATATTCCTTTACAGTAAAGCTTGACGACTTCCCTGTCGCCGACGGCACATACAACATCTATCCTATGGTATACGGCGAGGACAGCAAGAGCCTCTACGGAATACTCTCCGCATACGAAAACAAAAACATGGGCTTCCACGCAACGGTAAAGGACGGCAGCATAACGTTCAAAAACGAAACGATAAGCAACATCGAAATTAGCGATGTGGAGATTCCGACATTCATGTACCAGAACAAGACTGCCACCATCAAGACCAAGATAAAATGCACCTCAGGACTTGTATTCCGCAAGAAGCTGTATGTAGGATTCCGCTCCAAGGGTGACACGGACCCCGTGTTGTGCGACCAGACGAACGAACCCGACGCCATACCTGAAGGAACAACCAAGAACATAGAAATAACCGTGAAGCCGCCGACGAAGATACAGGAATACGACGTGGCGCTCTTCATGATGCAAGAGGGAGAGATAAAACAGCTGACCGACTATTACACAACAAGCGTAATAGAACAGAAAGCCGTCCTGCGCATCACGGCATCCCTCACAATGCCGCAGAAAGACTACATGGCGGTTGATCCCGACAACTTCAAGCTTAACGCCACGATAAAATGTACGGAAAAGGACTTCAACGGCGAACTAAGATTCTACGTCTTCGACAAGGAGACTGACGAAGAAATATGCTACGTGAAGACCGATTTAGAACTGAAAAACGGATGGTCAGCAAAAGTACCTTTCAAAGGCGTGCTGACAGGCGTGAACGGCGGACAACTATACTACGGAAAGGTATACCACGAATATGCAAAGGGTAAATGGACTCCCGTTGACTCAAACATAAAATCAGGTACGCCCACCAACTACATATTGTTTAAAACCGCCGACACGTCATCCATAGACGGCGTTACAGACAATACGCAGACTGCCGACGAAACCATCTATACCATAAGCGGACAAAAAACGGCAAACAGCCAAAACGGCATATACATAACAAGAAGAAACGGCAAATTCATAAAAGTCTACAAATAAAAAGCAAACGGCATGGCTTACTGCGCAAAGAAAAACCTTGATAAAGGGAAATGTTAAAAAAAACACTTTTACAGGATATTTCTTGCATAAGTCATAACAAAAGTTTATATTTGCGGCAACTTATTTATGATTTCGCCATTTACGAAATCGCATGAGGTTGGTAGCATCCTGCGCCAACCTCTTTTGCATTTCAACAACATGGCAATCAAAACCACATATCCCTACACTATGAAACATTACAAAGAAATTATCACGTTCATCTTCGTCTCACTCGTCTGTCTCGCATGCGAAAAGTCATCCGAACTGGACACGGACACCCCCGACAAGACAGAAAACAACAAGGAAGACAAAGACGACAAGAGCAACAAGGAAGACAAAGATGACAACGGAGGATGGGCTAACGACGACAAGGACAACAAGAACGACAACGCCGACTACGAGGAATGGAGCGACGGAGAGCACGTAAACGTGACATACTTCATCAACAACAGCCTGAACGGCGAAGCCATATGGGTGGACGGATATATCGTAGGCTGCGCCACATCAACCGACGGATACAAGTTCCAATTCTCCAGCCCCTTCGACTACGCTACATCCATCCTGCTCTCCGACAAGAAAAACGAAACGGACAAGAAACACGTCATGACGATACAGCTGAAAAGCGGCTCCGAATACAGGAAAGAACTCAACCTGAAAGACAATCCGGAACTGTACAACAAGAAAATCTCAATCTGCGGATACAAGACGACATACCTCAAACTGCCCGGAATGAAAGAGCTGCTGGACTACGAATGGCTGAAATAGACCGCCATGCACGAATGAAACAAGCCTCTTCGCACCTCATATATACACCCAAAATGGCGTTACCTCACGGCAACGCCATCTCATCCAAAAACTTATATAATAATACACGTATGATTCCATAACCGCCACGACAGAAAGCGAAAATCAAGTATCCAGGGGCAGGCAAATGGAAACATACATAAAGCCGTTGGAATAAAAAAACACGAAGAAGACGCCCTACAAGACATCCATCCATATTCCACACGAGAATCCATATATTCCACATAATTTGCTTCCACCCCTTACATCGAGGAGATTCCGCTTCGTATCACTCTAAAGGCAGGTATTCTGACTTCACCCCGTTCTTTATGCACCTTCCCACCCAAATATCCGAAAAAATAACGGGCAGTGGCTCTTCCGCAAAAGAACATAAAGGGGTTTACAGCTGCGGGACAGTCGGAGATTCTCACTCCATTCCCTATTAAGCGCATCTCTGCACACCTTTATTCGATTGCAAATGTATATCTTTTTTTCCAATAAACAAAGAAACGGGAGAAAAATAACAATATAAAGACAAAAATTTGCTCAAACAAACATTTATATATATATTTGCATCCGCAATCATGCCGACAAATAGGAGCGGCAGAAGCAGAATACAGGAAAAACAGATAATAACAAATAAAAATTCAAAGCCTATAGAAACATCATTTACTTCACAAAAAAATTGAATTGAAATGATAAGATTAAATGAAATGACCAACGAGCAGTTGGCATTGTCATACGTAAACGGAAACAATCAGGCTTTCGATTTGTTATTGTCACGCAATCAATCGAAGTTGTTTTCATACATACTCTTTGTCGTACACGACCAGGATTTGGCAAACGACATATTCCAGGAGACCTTCGTGAAAGTAATCACGAAGCTGCAGGAAAGGAAATATGTCGACTCAGGCAAATTCTCGGCATGGATAATGCGCATAGCCCACAACGTAATAATGGACTGGTACCGCGACAACCGGGCGCAGAACATTGTGGAGGCAACGGAAGACAATGACCTCTCGAACATCAACAGCAACAGCTGTCTCGACTACAACATCGAAGACAGATACATCAACGAGCAGGTACTCAGGGACGTGAAGAAGATGATGAACCTTCTGCCGCCGACCCAGCGCGAAATCGTGTTCATGCGCTTCTACCAGGAGATGTCGTTCAAGGAAATCGCCGAAACGACAGGCGTCAGCATCAACACAGCCCTCGGACGCATGCGCTATGCCATACTGAACCTCAGAAGAATGGCAAAGAAAAGCAAGATGTCGCTCGAAGTGCAATACTGAAAAGAAACATCCAGCTTTTCCTTACACCATATCTGTTCTTCCGTCTAAAGTTCCTTAAGCCTCTTTATCGTGGCGACAGGGTCGGCAGCCTTGAACACATAGCTTCCGCTCACGAGCACATCCGTACCCGCAGCCACAAGCCGCGGAGCGGTTTCAGCCTGCACGCCGCCGTCAACCTCAATCAGAGCCTTGGAGTTTTTCCTCTCTATCAGCTCCCTCAGACGCACCACCTTGTCAACGGAGCCTTCTATAAACTTCTGTCCGCCGAAGCCGGGGTTTACGCTCATCAGCAACACCATGTCGACATCGTTTATGATATCCTCAAGCAGACAGACCGGCGTGGAAGGGTTCAGCGTGACGCCTGCCTTCATTCCCGCATCGTGAATCTCCTGTACCGTGCGATGCAGATGCAGACACGCCTCATAATGCACGTTCATCATCATCGCGCCCGTCTTTGCCGTGCGCTGGATATAGCGCTCCGGGTGTTCTATCATAAAATGCACGTCAAGCGGTTTCGTGCAAGCCTTTGCAACTGCATCGATTACCGGGAAGCCGAAAGATATATTCGGCACGAAGCTTCCATCCATCACATCCAGATGAAGCCAGTCCGCTTCACTTCTGTTTATCATTTCCACATCACTCTGCAGATTAAGGAAGTCCGCAGAAAGTAATGATGGAGATACCATTGTAGCCATCCTGTGAATAATAGTTTCTTTTGTTTCTTCTACTGTTTTTGATTTTTTAGTTCAAGCAATAAGCTTTCGTCTTACCGTTCAGGTTCATAACCCGGTATGTATACGCTATTGTGCGTATCAGATCAAGAGTTTTCTTGGCCGGTTGGGCCTCTTCAAAAGTAAAATGTTTCATAGGCATTAATTTATAATTATTATTACTTTCATTATACTAACGATAATGTCTGCGTTTTATTACATACGAACTGGTTTTTTTTACTTTTACTTAAATTAGCAGACAAAGTATTTCCGTAAAATATTTGGATTTTCATCGTGCGCATACGCATATCTGCACGATAAAAATCCAAAGACGTAAAAAATAGGACACAACGCCCCTTTCCCCATTGGGGATTGAGATTCAAAAGCCTCGAAAAAACCTTGCTTGCGTAACAAATTCCTCCGTAAGGAGTGATTTTCTCAGATTTTATATTTACCTTTGCCATATGTCAGATATTCTTTATTTGAGTTTTTAGCAGCACTAAGATAAGTGAATTTCCTGACATATGCAAGCATTGGATAATTTATTGTCATCCAATGACTTGCTTTCTTGCAAAAATTACAAGTCTGCTAATTTAAGGTATAAGGTATATTGTATAACTTTGCAACTCAAAGCAACAGAACAATGAAAATATTGAATATAAGATTCAAGCCACGCCCGCGTCATATTGCGCTGATGGTGCTTTTCGCCATAGTCACATCGTTCAAGATGCTGCCTGGACTGGGCGATGCCTACACCTTCTGCATATACCCCAAGATAGGCGTATGTCTGTCGTCGGTTTCGGGCATCGTGCCCTTTGCCTTGGGCGATTTCTTCATCGCCATGAGCATACTCTGGGTTATAGCCTACCCTATCTACAGCATAGCCTATAAGAAAAGGGGAAAGAAAAAGACATTATGCCTGGTTGCAGAATATCTGATATGGGTGTATGTATGGTTTTATGCCGCTTGGGGGCTCAACTACTCCCAGCAGGACGTTTATCAACGCATAGGCATGCCGCCAGTGGAAGTGGCAACCGACGATTTTCTGCATTTTGCCAACGACTATGCCGACAGCCTCAACGCCACATATACTAAGGCTATCCCCAACGACATAAAGCAACGCGCATGGCAGAGCACATTGCAAGGCTACAGACAATTGAAGGATATGGGCATCAACCGCCCATTCAACTCCAATGCCCACGCCAAGACGATGCTTTTCTCACGACTTAGCAGTATGGCTGGCGTGACGGGCAGCATGGCACCATTCTTCTGCGAGTTCACACTCAACGCCAACATCCGCCGGCATGAGTATCCTGCAATCTACGCCCACGAATATGCCCACATGCTCGGTATAGCCAACGAGGGCGAGGCTAATTTCTATAGCTACTTAGTATGCACCGCATCTGCCGATAGAGCTGTGCGCTTCAGTGGCTACTACCACATTCTGTTCTACATGCTGCGCAACGCCCACGAACTGCTCGACGAAAGGGAGTACGACACTTACATAGAACGTATAAATCCCGAAATAATTCGTCTCGCCAAAACCGACCGCGAATACTGGCTATCGCTTCATAGCCCCATTATCGACAAGACACAGAACTTCATTTACAACCTATATCTTGAGGGCAACCAGGTGGAGGGTGGAATGAAGAGCTATTCGGGAGTGACAGGAATCATCATGGCGTGGGAGAAGTATAAGAAAGTAGAGTAAGCGTATCCGCGATGCTAGTATTGAAATATACAATGCTCCGAATATGTCGCATCGACTTTTTCCGTCTTGACGAAAACATGGTCGAAATCCATGAAAAACATTAACATAATTTGGTGTGGTGCAAAGTTACATATTACAATGTTGCCACTATGTTTTTTATGTTTATCGCTGTATATATTTTCCGATTGGCACATCGTGCCAATGCTTAAAATTCAGATAAGGCAGTAGAGAGCTTGCTCGCTTAAGGCTTTGTCTGAATTTTAAGCAAGCCGTGGACCCGGAAAATATATACGGGGTTTTTAAATGTTTTTGTATAAGCATTGGACAGAATCCCCTGTTTACATCACTACAAATATCGGATGAGCCAAAAATTATTTCTGTCGCAACGGAACGATGTCGGCATATTTTTTGTATTTTTGCATCTGTACGGGGGAGGATTTTCCTCTCACAGGCAAAAAAAACATATACACACAAAAGTAGATGAGATTATGACACTACAACAAATGGAATATATCGTGGCTGTGTATCGGCTGAGACACTTTGCCAAGGCGGCGGAATCGTGCGGCGTGACGCAACCTACGCTGAGCGCCATGATACAGAAGCTGGAGAAGGAACTGGGAGTGAAGATTTTCGAACGCTCCTCGCAGCAGGTCACACCGACCGCCATCGGAAAGCTCGTGGTGGAACAGGCATGGAGGGTTATCGCGCGCGCTAACAAGATTAAGGAGATTATCGCCGAGGAGGAGCACTCGCTGGCGGGCACCTTCAAGATAGGCATACTACCTACCATAGCTCCATATCTGCTGCCGCGCTTCTTTACGAAGCTCGAAAGGGAGAACCCCGACATAGACTTCCACATAATAGAGATGAAAACTGCCGACATCAAGAAGGCGCTGAACCGGGGAGAGATTGATGCCGCCATCGCCGTAAGGCTTGAGGAGCTGGACGTTTATGAGCAGACATCCATGTACTACGAGCAGTTTATCGCCTACGTCGCCAAGAACGACCCTCTTTATGCCAATAAGAACATCAAGACTTCCGACCTGAACAACGAGTTCCTGTGGCTTCTCGACGAGGGCCATTGCTTCCGCGACCAGCTCGTAAGGTTCTGCAATCTGAAGTCGGCTACGGAGAGTAAGTCGAAATACTCGCTCGGCAGCATAGAGACCTTCATGCGCATGGTGGAAAGCGGACAGGGCGTGACGTTCATCCCGGAGCTTGCCCTGAGCCAGCTCTCCGAGCAGCAGAAGGAGCTGGTGCGCCCCTTCGCCCTGCCGATACCCGTGAGGGATGTGGTGCTGCTGACGACGAGAAACTTCGTGCGCCATTCCATTGCGGACCTTATCGTGAGGAGCGTAAGGGAGAACGTGCCGCAAAGCATGCTGACATACAACAATAGGGAGCAGAGAATCTGATTCCCTGCCCCCCGATTGATGTGAAAGTGTCTGCTATAGCTTTATGAATTTCTTCCCGTCCCGGATATATATTCCGCCACGTGTCGGGTTGCTTACTGCCATGCCCTGGAGATTGTATATCCTGCCGTCTGCCATCTTGTCGCAAGCGGCGGCATCGGCTATGCCGGCGGCGTCTTCATACGTCTGGTTACCACTCAGGAGTCTGCCACCCTCATTCTCCTTCACCATGATGTCTGCCACGAGACTGTTCATGTAGCGTTCGAGATTGGTGTAGCCCTCGGCATCCGTCAGGTTTCCGTCCTCCTTGTTGTTCTTGTCAAGTCCGTTGGCATCCTCCCAATAGTCGGGCATACCGTCACCGTCGGTATCGAGGATACTGACAGAAGTGTCTGTCAGGAGATTTGGCCATGGGCTCCAGTCGGCGGCAGCTCCAGCCGGTTTGTTGTCGTCCTGCGAGTTTATTATCCCTCCGCTGTTGCCTGAGCCAGTCGATGTGGCTACGCCGTTCTTCGTGTCGCTAACCATCTGCTCGTCAACCCAGTCCCTGCGTAGCGACGCTCCGGCATAGGCAAGAACGCGGTCGAAGGCGTCCTGTGCGGTATGGGTCGTCACGGACTCGAATGTCATGGGGGCGGCAAGCTTTATGGCATCGTCGCCGGGATAGGTGTTGTCGTTGCCGCTCTTGTCTATCTGGTCGGCAACGCCATACTTGAAGTTGTCGCGGTTCATGGCATCGGAGTTGGGGTTGTAGTTTCCGTACACGTAGAATTTTCCCCACGTATGGAGCATCTTCTTCCATTCGTTCCAGGAGACGTTTACCTTTGTACCGTCAACGTCAATCTTGTTTGTCGCCATGTCGATAAGGTATTTCTTTCCCTTAATCTCCACATAGTTGCTGGTTCCGTCAGAAGAGCCACTCACGTCCTTTTCGCTCACGGCTATGCCGGTAGCGGTCTTGTAGCTACTTGCTATGGACTTCTTGTTCAGACAATAGTCCACGGTACGGATGCCCGGAGCGGCAAGCCGGTATCGAATGGCCTTGCTGCGCTTCAGTGTGGCAGGACCGGGTTTGTAGTAGTTGTAGGCTATGTTCACGTTCATTCCCTCGCCACCATAGCATCCGTTTCCTCCCCAGTTGTACATTACGTTGTTGCGCAGGTCCATGCGTTCGTCGGTCTGCGTGCCGGGGCGCGGACCGAGGCGTGGCACACGGGAGTCGTGGTGGGCAAGCAGATTGTGATGGTAGGTGGCTCCGCTGCCTCCCCAGTTGCCGCCATAGCCATGGTCTTTCTTTGAGTGGCCCGAAGTCTTCAGGCTCTGCGATACGATACACCATTGTACCGTGATGTTGCGGCTGCCGTATACGGAGAGACACTCGTCTATGCTCCAGCTCACGGAGCAATGGTCTACCATGATGTTCTTGCGGTCCATGCCGCCCAGACCGTCGCCCTCGTGCTTGTCTACATGGCGGTTGCCGAGGCGGAAGCGCAGGAAGCGCAGGATAACGTTGTCGGAATCGATGGTAAACGGATAGTCGGCAATACATATTCCGTCGCCGGGGGCGGTCTGTCCGGCAATCGTCACGTTGCCCTTCTTCAGCTGCAATGCGCTCTTGAGGAATATCGTACCGCTCACGTCGAAGACTATCGTCCTCACGCCCGACTTGTTGCATGCCCAGCGGAAGGTGCCTTCCGAGCCGTCGTCGTCAAGTTTCGTAACATGGTACACGGCTCCTCCTCTTCCTCCGGTAGTATATCTGCCGAAGCCCTCGGCACCAGGAAAGGCTACGAGCTGGTCTGAAGCAAAGCCTGCGAGAGGCTGCACGGAAAGTGCCACGGCTGCGGCACCCGCAAAAAATATTTTCTGTAATTTCATTTGTTTATATTAGTTTTCAAAACGTTTTTAGCTATTCTTTTTTTAGCTGTTCTTTCTTAGCTATTCTTTTTTAGCTATTTTTTCTTCAAACAGCTTTTTCATGCTACATAAATTATAAGACCACATGCTGCGATCATATAATTTTCATGTTGCGAAATTATAAAATCCTGATGAAAGCTACAAGGAAAACGACTTTATAAATTCTTCATATATATAAGGATATAGGATTTTCACCCTATTTCCGGATTATTTTCCCCGACAGACGAAGCGGCGGCAGGCTCGGAAAGAGACCAAGACAAAGCGGCGTCAGACTTTGCCACAAGGGGGAAAAAGGAAAAAGAGGGAAACGGCCTTTCCAATCCGCTCCCCTCTTGCTATTATATAAGAAACATTATTATTCTACGAAACTATTCTGCAGGAATCCAACGTGGGTCGCCGAGATTCTTGTAAGTAGTGTTCTGTACGGTAAAGTCGCCACCATCGGTTGCAGGGTTTGCCCAAAGCTGAGCTGAGGTCTCTGAAATCTGAGAACCGATCTCATAACCAGAGTTCCAGTTGAAGTCGCTTGTATATACAGTGCCAGTAGCGTCGATGTCCTTCAGACTGCTACCCTTCACTGTCTGCGTTGCATCCTTGAAGTCGTAGTAAGCTCCGATGAGGGAGTTGGTACAAGCTACTGTAACTCCTGTCTGCTTCTGCAAGTCGAAGTATGGCTTGCCGCTTGGTACGCAGTTCCATATTGTACAATGGTCGAGAGTCAACGAGAAGTTAGGCTGACTCGTATTTGTCAATACGGAGCTGATTGTGTTGAGGGTAGTATTGGTGATGCTGACAGAACCCAAAGTAAGGGTCTTCTGGTCCTTAGTGTTTACTACGCCGTATGAACCGATGTTGGTCAGAACGCAGTCTTTGATCTTGATTGCTCCAACTGTAGAGTTTACGATGCTCTGGAAACGGAAGATACCACGGATTTTCTGAACATTACACTTCTCCATTTCGAGAGAATTGAGAGTGAATGTGCCAGACTGGTTCATTACGTAACCGTCGCCTGGATCTCCATACTTCAGGTTCAAGTTGTAGAAACGTAAAACATCCATCTGCGAGCTTTCGAAAGATATGCCCTTGAAGGTTACAGAAGGCTTGCTGTCGCCAGCAGCTCCCCAGAAGTATACCGACTTGATGTTCTCAGGAACCTTGATGGTAGAAGTCTTACCGTCCTCGCCCAGAGCAGTGAAGTCCATTCCCTGTGGGAACACAACGACAACCTTGTCTGTTGCAGCATTCTGAAGAAGAGTGCGCACGTTATCTCCGTCGGCAACAGTTATTACCTCATATCCCTCAGGATAAGCCTCTGTGGTCTTGAACTTCATCTTGCCGCGAACGTTCTCGCCGTTAAGAAGCTGTACGGTATAAGAGGTCTTTGCCTGCAGACCGCCGATGGTCAAGGTGCCGGCTGCTACCTCGTCAGCTGTTACGTCCTTCTCGGAAACGACCTCGTCGTCCTTTACCACCTGTGCCTTGGTAATGGTCTTACCGGCTGTAAAGCTTACAACAACCTTGTTTGAACCTGGCACGACCTCTGAGATGATCTGCTCCGCCTTGGTGGTGAAGCTGTAGTTGGACTCCGTGTCATCGAGATACTTCCATGTAGAGCCCTTGCCTGTTGTGGCGCAGCTCTTGATACGGAAGTAATACTTTGTAGAACCCTCAAGTCCTGTCATGGTATAAGGAGAAGTTGTGATTCTCGCATCCTCCTTGTCGCCATAGTAAATGCTATGCTCAGTTGTCTCCACCTCGTCGAAGAGAGTGTCGGTACTGATTTCTATCACGTAGTACTCCGCATTAGGCATCTTCTTGAATGTAACCTCAGCCTGGTCCTCGCCGGCGCTCACACTCACCTTTGAAGAGTGGAACAGACGGTCGTAAGCCGGGTCTACATCCCAATCGTTCGTCTCAGTACAAGCTGTGAACGATGCACCACCAAGGAGCATCAAAGCTCCGAAGAGTGCGTTGCTTATAATTGATTTATTCAGTTTCATTGTAATTCGAAATTAAATATTATTTATGGATGAATCCATAAGAGTTCTGCAATGAGCCTTCCGACTCGTTGATTGTGCTGCTATAGATAGGCAAGAGATAACGGTTCTTTACAGGTGTATTAAGACCGCCGCTGATGAACTCAAGGTTCGCAACATTTGTCTTCTTTGTATTTGACTCCTTGCCCTCGTCGCCCCAGAATGTGACGTACTTATAGTCCGCTGCATTCTCAGGAGCCTCCGTGTCGTACCAACGTACAGAGCTCATGTCAATCTTTACAAGTCCGTTTTCTGTATATGTCTTGTAGTAGAGCTTTGTAGGATACTCATAGATCTGAGCCATATAGTCAGCCTTCATCTGGTCGATCTTTGCGCTCAGCAGGTTCCAACGCTCAAGCTCATACTTGCGCACGCCCTCACCAGCAAACTCAAGTGCGTTCTCGTCAACGATAGCGTTGAAGAAAGCATCCTTGTCAGACGAGATGGCGTCGATATAAGACTGTGCCACGGCCTTGTCGGCATCTGCGTATGCACGCTTATGAACAAGGGCGAGAGCCTGACGGGCTGTCATGCCGCAGCCGCCTGTTGCTACATCCGGATTGCCGTTCAGCTCGTTCATAACCTCAGCATACCAAAGGAGAACCTGAGAGTAGCGGAGCTTCACGAAGTTGATACCTGTACCGAACTTTGCATTCTTGATCTTTGCGATAGCCGACCAGTCGTTGCTGAACTTGCGAACGTCCCACTTGCCACAATAGATGTTGAATGGCTTGTTGCCAAGCATAGTCTCCGTAGTAACGCCGTTGTCAACCTTGATTTCGAAGTTTGAGCATGTAACGTCGCGACGGGTGTCCTTGCCGCTATGGTCATACTTCCAGAAGAGGGTTGAAGGCAGCTGCACGTTGGCAGAAGAGTTTCCCTTCAGGGCGTAAGCGCAGTTGTCGGCGAAGCGTACGCCAATACCATAACCAAGCTCGCTTGAGTTGCCAAGTCCCATAGGCACCTCGAAGATGTTCTCCTGATACTGGGTGTCGAGAGTCTGACTGTTGATAAGCGTCCACTCGTTGTCGAAGCTTGGGTTGAGCTGATGCTTGCCCGAGCTGATTACTTCATTCAGATGTGTCAAAGCAAGCTTGTAGTACTTTGCGCGGTCCTCATCGCTACAACGTTGTGTAGGATAAGTAGGGTCGCTATTCTCTGTAGCTGTTACATAGCCATCCTTTGCAGCCTCGCGGATTGCCCAGCCGGAACGCTGGAGAGCGATTTGTGCAAGAAGAGCATGGGCATAGCCCTTTGTAACGTGCTCGGTAGTATAGCTGTTCTGACCTGCCCAAGGCAGATAGTTGATAGCCTCCTCAAGGTCGGCGATAAGAGCGTCCATTATCACATCACGGTCGGTCTTGCCCGTGTTGATATTCGAGAGGTCGTTCTTTGTAGGTTCTGTCTTGAAAGGCACGTCGCCCCAGTTGCGTACAAGCTCGTGGTAGAGCATGGCTCTGAGAGTGAGAGCCTCACCCTTATACTGGAGGAGCTGCTTCTCGGTCTTGTCGGTTGTCTGAGGGTCTATACCGTTGAGTCCGGTAATGATATTGTTGCAATACTCTATGCTCTCGTAGATATGATCCCAAGCGTCACGAGACTTTGCAAACGAAGCGTCGTTGTCGGCATAATAGTTGTTCAGGTCGCGTCCCTTACCTTCTGCCTTGGCATTACTCTCGCCATAGGCATTTGCAAGCTCAACATCTGAGTTTGTCATGAATGTGTAGCAGAACACCTGAGAGTAGGTATAGTCCTCACAAAGCAAGCCGTATGCCTTGTTCAATACATTCTGGGTATAGTATGTAGACTGCCAAACGTTGCTGGCATCGGTATCTGATGGTGACTTCTGGTCAAGGAAATCGCTGCATGAAGAAAATGCAACAAGAGCGGCACCTCCAAATACTATCGTCTTTATTATATTTTTCATTTTGTTTTACTCCTTATTATATATTAGAATGAAACATTTACTCCGAATACATACAGACGGCTCTTTGGATAAGAAGCATAGTCTACACCTGGAGACATCGGAGATTTCTTGCTACTTGAGTCAACCTCTGGGTCATTACCTGAGTAGCCAGTAATTGTGAGCAGGTTGTAACCTGTGAAGTAGAAGCGAACGTTGTTCAGGAAGATATTCTTCAGCAACTTCTTAGGCAGGGTGTAACCTACGGTCAGGTTCTGCAGACGCAGGAATGAAGCACTCTCCACGAAGTAGTCTGTAAGATACATCTTGGTCACGAGTACCGGGTTGTAGATTGAAGCGTTTGCATTAAGCTCGTTCAAACGTGCGATAACGGCAGCCTCTCCACCCTCGTAGTACTGAGCCACATTTGTAGGATTAGCCAAAGAAAGACCGTTTGCCGGGTCGATGCTTGAATAACGGTTCAGGAAGTCTGAGTTAAGG
>OQVS01000070.1_pt1 | contig 48877 bp, 39 predicted proteins | sample 1691601 | NCBI WGS metagenome assembly OQVS01 (sample SAMN03418268, study PRJEB22391) | human gut metagenome | biome: human-gut; feature: organic feature; material: feces | host: Homo sapiens | place: Tanzania | collected 2013-01 | reverse complement strand
TGCTGGAAGAATAAAATACTATTGTGATATTAAAGGTTCTATGCTAAGATAAATTGCATAGGACTTTTTTCTATTATCAGATCTATTTTCTATTAGAATCCAATGTCGGAGAAATTTTCCAATCCATTGAAATTAAGTAGAAAATATGCTTTTAACTTCATTTTTGCAACTAAAAACAGTTGCAAAAAGCAGGCAGAAAAAATATAATATAATTAACAAGGGGTACAAATGGGACAAAAGGAAAAACTAATTGAACAGTTAAAAAGCAGACCTAAGACATTTACTTTTCATGATGCGGAAGTTTTATTGGACTATCTGGAATTTACGAAATCTAATAAGGGGAAAACCAGCGGTTCCAGAGTGATGTTTACCAGTGAGGAACACGGGAGTATATTACTGCATAAGCCGCATCCGCAAAAGGAATTGAAAGCATACCAGGTCAGACAATTATGTGATCTGTTGGAACAGGAGGGATTGATTTGAAAAATACGATGGAATATAAAGGGTATGTCGGCAGCGTAGAATTTTCCGAGAAGGATGGGATTTTTTTCGGAAAGGTAATGGGGATCCGTTCCCTAATCTCTTATGAGGGAACCGATGCCAGGAGTCTGGTAGAGGATTTTCATGGGGCGGTAGATGATTATCTGCAACTGTGTGAAGGACAGGGGAAAGCTCCGGAAAAAGCATACAAGGGAAGCTTTAATATCCGGATCGCACCTGAGACTCATAAGCAGCTTGTGATCCATGCGACTGCATGCCAGATGTCACTGAATGAATATGTGAGGGAAACCTTGGAAAAAGCTGTAATGTAGAAAACTCCGGGGTTGACAAAACCCGTATTTTTGCATATCTTATTTAGTAGGAATTAACGTATATTCAATAAAGGCATGGAGCAGGAAAAGTACTTTTCGGTGGGACGCCAGAGAGAAGCTGTTAGAAGCTGAGAGCGGCTTTCGTCTGAGGAAAAGGAAGTGCGCCTGTGAGCTGATCCGGGGAACAGATATAAGTATCCGGATCCGGTAAGCACCCGTTATGTGCACGGCGTTTTACGCCAGAGTGAAGGGCATTGTCCCTTAAGTAGAGTGGAACCGCGGATAAATTCGTCTCTAAGAGAAGAGTTTGTTCGCGGTATTTTTTTCGAGGTGAGAACATGGGCATCATCAAAAATTTAAAAGAAGAAGTCCGTATTATCAAGGAACGTGATCCGGCGATCCATTCCTCCATGGAGGTCCTTTTGTATCCCAGTTTCAAGGTCATGATCCATTACAGACTGGCGCATAAGCTGTACCTGAGCGGACATTATTTCTGGGCGCGGTATATCTCCCAGAGAGGTGTGCGAAGGACCGGCATCGAGATCCATCCCGGTGCACAGATTGGCAAGGGATTTTTCATCGATCACGGTAACGGTGTCATCATCGGTGAGACGACGATCATCGGCGATAATGTGACCCTGTATCAGGGCGTGACCCTGGGAGGTACCGGTAAGGAGCACGGCAAACGTCACCCCACCATCGGCAACAATGTCATGATCAGTGCGGGAGCGAAAGTCCTGGGATCCTTCACCATCGGAGATAATTCCAAGATCGGTGCCGGAAGCGTGGTCTTAAGCGAAGTGCCGCCCGGATCTACGGTGGTAGGTGTACCGGGACGCGTGGTAAAACGTAACAACGCAAGTCTCCCCCAGGAGACCATGAACCAGACGGATCTCCCCGACCCGGTACGGGAAGATATCACGGTATTGCAGCGTGAGAATTCCGAACTGACCAACCGGGTACTGGAAATGGAAGATGAATTAAAGCAGCTGCGCAGGCTGGTGCATAGCAAAAATCGCAATTAGGAAAGGATAAACAATGAGCATTCAAATCTACAACACCTTAAGCAAGAGAAAAGAAGAATTTAAGCCCTTAGAGTCCGGCAAGGTAAAAATGTATGTCTGCGGACCTACCGTATACAACCTGATCCATATCGGAAATGCCCGTCCTATGATCGTATTCGATACCGTGCGCCGTTACATGGAATACAAGGGATATGAAGTGAACTATGTATCCAACTTCACGGATGTGGACGATAAGATCATCAAAAAAGCCAACGAAGAGGGCGTCGAGCCCGGCGTGATCTCCGAGCGTTATATTGCAGAGTGTAAAAAGGACATGGAGGGAATGAACATCCAGCCCGCTACCAAGAACCCCAAGGCTACCGAGGAGATCGGAGGTATGCTGGACATGATCCAGACCCTGATCGATAAGGGACATGCCTATCCCGCTGCAGACGGTACCGTATATTTCCGTACCAGAAGTTTCAAGGACTACGGCAAGCTGTCTCACAAGAATCTGGATGATCTGCAGGGCGGTAACCGTTCTCTGTTAGTCTCCGGTGAGGATCAGAAGGAAGATCCCCTGGATTTCGTACTGTGGAAGCCGAAAAAAGAAGGCGAGCCTTACTGGGATTCCTGCTGGTGTCAGGGACGTCCCGGCTGGCATATCGAGTGTTCAGTTATGAGCAAACGCTATCTGGGTGACGAGATAGACATTCATGCCGGCGGCGAGGATCTGATCTTCCCTCATCATGAAAATGAGATCGCACAGTCCGAGGCAGCCAATGACAAGCCTTTTGCAAAATACTGGATGCACAATGCATTCCTGAACATTGACAACCGCAAGATGTCTAAGTCTCTGGGCAACTTCTTTACTGTCCGTGAGATCTCCGAAAAATACGATCTGCAGGTATTGCGTTTCTTCATGCTGTCCGCACATTACAGAAGCCCGTTAAATTTCAGCGCTGACTTAATGGAAGCTGCGAAGAACGGTTATGAGAGAATCGTCACCAGCGTGGACAATCTGAAGTTCTTACTGGAAAAGGCAGCAGATACCGAAATGACCGAGGAAGAGAAGAACTTACTCACCGAGGCCCAGGGCTTTGAGACCAAGTTCGACGAAGCCATGGACGATGATTTCAACACCGCAGATGCACTGGCAGCTATTTTTGAACTGGTAAAATTCGTGAATTCCAATGCTAAGGCTGAGAGCAGCAAGGCATTCCTGGAAGCATTAAAGCAGGAGATCGTGACTCTGTCCGATATCTGCGGACTGATCGTGGACAAAAAAGCAGAGATGTTAGACAGCGACATTGAGGCACTGATCGAGGAGCGTCAGGCAGCCCGAAAGGCGAAGAACTTCGCAAGAGCCGACGAGATCCGTGATGAACTGTTAGCTAAGGGCATTGTACTGGAAGATACCAGAGAGGGTGTAAAATGGAAGAGAGCATAACCCTTCTTACTAAGATCAAGCAGACCTTCGACTGCGAGGGGCAGGATGTCCGGGCATATTCTCCGCTGACATTAGCCTACATCGGAGATGGGATCTATGAACTGGTGATCCGAAGCATTGTGGTGGAACGTGCCAACCGCTCCGCCAATGACCTGCATAAAAAGACAACACGCTATGTAAAAGCACCGGCGCAGTCCGCCATGATCGAGGCACTGCTTCCGGAGCTGACGGAGGACGAGGAAGCGGTGTACCGCAGAGGACGCAACGCCAAATCCTACACCACGGCGAAAAATGCTTCTGTGGCAGACTACCGCAGGGCTACCGGATTTGAAGCACTGATGGGGTATCTGTACCTGACGGGGCAGACAGACCGGATGCTTGAGCTGATCAAAGACGGTATCCGTCTGGCAGATCTGGAATTATAATTATAATGATTATAATAAATCGAGAGCTTGAAAAACGAAGAAATCATTTATAAGACGATGCAGAAACTTACAACTCACAATAGAAAGGAAAAGCATGGGATATCAGGAATTTACCATAGAGGGCAGAAATGCCGTGATCGAGGCGTATCGTTCGGGCAAACCCATTGACAAGCTGTTCATTTTGGATGGCTGTCAGGACGGTCCGATGATGACCATTAAAAGAGAAGCAAAAAAACATGACACGTTAGTAAAATACGTGACCAAGGAGCGTCTGGATCAGTTATCCGAGACCGGAAAACATCAGGGCGTCATCGCTTATGCGGCGGCTTATGAGTACGCAGAGGTAGATGACATCCTGGAAGCAGCGAAGAAAAAGGGTGAGCCGCCCTTTATTTTCCTGCTGGATAATATCGAGGATCCCCATAATCTGGGAGCTATCATCCGTACCGCCAATCTGGCAGGTGCCCATGGCGTCATCATTCCGAAGAACCGTGCAGCGGGACTGACTGCCACGGTGGCGAGAACCTCCGCCGGAGCACTGAACTATACGCCGGTGGCAAAGGTGACGAATCTGGCCAAGACCATTGAAGACCTGAAAAAGGAAGGTCTGTGGTTCGTGTGTGCGGATATGGGCGGTACTACCATGTATGATCTGAATCTCAAGGGCCCCATCGGTCTGGTCATCGGCAACGAGGGCGAGGGCGTAGGCCGTCTGGTGAAGGAAAAATGCGACATGGTGGCGTCTATTCCCATGAAGGGAGATATCGATTCCCTCAATGCTTCCGTGGCAGCGGGCGTGCTGGCCTATGAGATCGTGCGTCAGAGACTGCAGGCATAACAGATCGCTGTATCAGGGAACCGGATAGCAAAGGGGAAAGAATGACAGAACGTTTCAAATATGAAGATATGACAGATGAGGAACTCATCGACCAGCTGCGGGAAGGCGACAGGCAGGTGATAGACTACATCTGTGACAAGTATAAAAATCTGGTGCGCAGCAAAGCAAAATCCATGTATATCCTGGGCGGAGACAGTGAGGATCTGATCCAGGAGGGGATGATTGGGCTGTTCAAGGCAGTGAGGGATTACGACTGCGGCAGAGACGCCAGCTTTTACACCTTTGCGGATCTGTGCATCAGCAGACAGATGTATACGGCGGTGCAGGCATCAAAACGGTTGAAGCACACACCGTTAAATACCTATGTCTCCCTGGACAGCCATGGAAGAACGGAAGAGGACAGAGATCCGGAGACACAGACGCTGGCGGAGCTTCTGGCGGATAAGACCGGCAGGAATCCCGAGGAACTTTTCTTGGATAAGGAGAGAGTGGCCTATCTCGAGAAAAAGATCGCCACGGAGCTGAGTGAGCTCGAGCGCCAGGTACTGGATCTCTATATTACAGGAATGGGCTACACCCAGATTGCGAAGGTGCTCAGGAGGAGTGAAAAGGCAACAGAAAATGCGTTGACCCGTGCAAAACAGAAAATCCGCGGATTTTTAAGCAAAGAATCGAAATTTTAGATTTATTTAATGGATTTTCACGATTCGTTAATGGTAACATACTACTATACAGATGCATATGTGGGAAAGGCGCAGGAATATATGGAAAAATTCAGTGTAAAAAAACCGTTTACAATTCTGGTGATGGTAGTTGCCATCATTATTCTGGGATTTGTAAGTTTATCGGGAATGACAACGGATCTTCTGCCTAAGATGAGTCTGCCGTATTTACTGGTGATCACGACTTATCCGGGAGCGAGTCCGGAGAAAGTGGAGTCCAGTGTGAGCGAACCTGTGGAAAGCGCATTGGGCTCCATTTCCGGTGTAAAGAATGTATACAGTATGTCCTATGAAAACTACGGGATCGTAGAACTGGAATTCGCAGACGGAACGGATATGGATTCCGCCATGGTAAAGGTATCCAGTGCATTGGACAGTGTGAAATCAGCATTGCCGGAGGAATGCGGTTCGCCGAATATCATGGAGATCAGCATGGATATGATGGCTTCCGTGTATCTGGCGGCATCCTATGAGGGCAAGGGCATTCAGGAGACCTCACGGTTCGTGGAGGACACGCTGATCCCCTATCTGGAACGACAGGAGGGTGTGACCAGTATCTCTGACATCGGAATTGTGGAGAATTCCATCTCTGTGGATCTGAATCAGGAAAAGATCGATGCATTGAACGAGAAAATCCTGGCGAAGACCAACGATGCTTTTGCGGATGCAGTGGATCAGCTGAATGATGCGAAGAAGCAGCTGCTGGAATCGGAGCAGAAGCTGGCAGACAGCACGCAGGAGCTGGTCGACGGACAGAAGGATATCGACGAGGGCAGGACGAAGTTAGACGATGCCCAGAAGGAACTGGACGAGCAGAAGGAAAAGCTGGAAGATGCCAAGGGTTCTCTGGAGGATCAGAAGAAGGATACCGAGAATAAACTGGCGACCGCCAGCCAGGCACTGGATCAGCTGAATGCATTGCAGACAGACCTGTTGACTTTACAGGCGCAGGAAGCATCGCTGAAGGCAACGATCACTGCGATTGATGGAATGGCATCGACGAAGAATGACAGAGAGATCATGTCCGGTGGGCTGGGAAACCTGATCAGCTTTTTGCAGTCTCCTGCTGCCAGCGGACTGAAAAGTATGGACTATGCAACAGCTGCGGGAACGCTGGCCGGACTTGGTATTGATATAAAGAGCCTGGGGATTGCGGATGAGGCAGCATGGGATGCGCTGACCCAGGAACAGTGGGACGCAGCCTTGAAAAAGACGGCGGACGGTTACCAGTCGCAAAAGGATATGTTGGATGGCTATGATGACTATGTCTCTTCCCTGAACAGCCTTCAGGTCGAGAAAGCCGGTGTGCAGGCAGCGGTATCCACAGCAGAAGCGGAGCTGAAGAAGAGCGGTGTTTCCTATACGGATATTGAAAAGGCAAAAATCGAGGCGGCAGCAGGCTTTGGTGCGGCTTCTGCACAGATCACTTCCGGACAGAGTGCGCTGAATTCCGCCCAGACAACCCTTGACAGCAATAAGGAAAGCCTTAATTCTGCCCAGGATCAGATCACAGAGGGCTGGGATTCCATTGCGGATGCGAAAAAGCAGCTGGCAGACGGCTGGGACCAGTATAATACCTCTCTGGAGAATTTTGAGGTACAGAAGGCGGAGGCACTTCGTAATGCCAATGCAGACCAGCTGGTGAATATACAGACACTGTCACAGCTCATCTATGCACAGAATTTTGCCATGCCTGCAGGATATCTGGATGATGCGGAGGACAATTCCTGGCTGCTTAAGATCGGAAGCAATTATGAAAGTGTGGACGAACTGTCCAATATCGTGCTTACCAATATCGAAGATATCGGAGATGTGCGGCTGTGCGATGTGGCAGACATCACGGTGATCGATAACGCCGATGAGAGCTATGCCAGACTGAATGGTCAGAGTGCGGTGATACTGTCTGTGTTTAAAGGCTCGACAGCGGGAACCAATGAGGTGAGTAAAAATATCGCTGCTGCAATTTCCGAGCTGGAAGAGCAGTATCCCGGACTGTCGGTACTGACACTGATGGATCAGGGCGATTACATAACTATGATCATTAATGGCGTATTGCAGAGCATGATCGTAGGTGCGGCACTGGCGATCCTGATCCTGGCGCTGTTCTTAAAGGATGTAAAACCCACCATCGTTGTAGCTGTCAGCATTCCCTTGTCTGTTCTGACGGCATTAATATTAATGTATTTTACAGGTATTTCTCTGAACATGATGTCGTTATCGGGTCTGGCACTCGGAATCGGCATGCTGGTGGATAACTCCATCGTCGTGATCGAGAATATCTATCGTCTGCGGTCTAAGGGAGTCGGCGCGGCGAGAGCAGCGGTACAGGGTACGAAACAGGTGGCAGGTGCTATTATTGCTTCTACCCTGACAACAGTCTGCGTATTCCTGCCGATGGTATTTACCGCAGGAACCGTCCGTGAACTGATGATGCCCATCAGTCTGACGATCATATTTACCCTGGCGGCATCACTGCTGATCGCTATGACCGTAGTGCCGGCAGCGGGTTCGACCCTGCTTCGTAATTCCAAAGAGAAGAAGCATCCGTTCTTTGACAAGGTGCAGGATATCTATGGAAAAATGCTGGCATTCTGCCTGAAAGTGAAGGTCGTGCCCCTTGCTATTGCCATCGGTCTGCTGGTATACAGTATCTGGGCGGTCATGCGGATGGGTATCGTCATGATCCCGGATATGACTTCCAACCAGATTGAGATATCTGTGCAGATGCCGGAGGATACGGATAAGGAAGAATGCTACAAGAGGGCTGACCAGATACTGGATGCCATGACGACCATAGATGGCATCGGAGATGTGGGTGCCATGGCAGGTGGAGATACCACACTGGTGGCTTCTTCTTCCGGTATGTCAGACAGCACCTACGATCAGTTTACATTTTTGGTGCTGACAGAGAATGAGAATGCCGGAAAAGAAGAAGTAAACAGGATCTGCAGGGAGATCGAAGAACGCACAGCGGATATTGACTGTGAACTGACGATATCAACGGGAATGTCGGAGATGAGCACGATGATGGGCTCGGGATTATCTGTTAAGGTATATGGCGATGACCTGGATACCCTGACGAAGATCACGCAGGACATCTGCGATCTGGCTGCTACGATCCCGGGCTATGAAAATATTTCCAACGGGCAGGAAGAGCCGGATCAGGTCATCCGTCTGGTACTGGATAAAGATGCTGCCATGCGCAAAGGTCTGACGGTTGCCCAGATTTTTTCCGAGCTGAACGGGAAGCTGACGGAGAGTACTGATGCTGCAACTGTGACCATAAACGGCGAGGATATGAAGATCGTCGTCAAGGATGGAAGAGAACCTCTGACTCGTGAGAATCTGCTGGACTATAATTTTGAGATCCAGACCACGGATGATAACGGCAATACTGTCACAGAGGATCATCCGCTGTCTGAGTTCGCCACACTGGAGTTGGAGGAGGGTGTGCAGAGCATCAACCGTGAGAACCAGAGCCGCTACATGACGGTGACCGCCACTGTGGCAGAGGGAAGTAATGCCACCCTTCTGTCCAGAGAATTGCAGCCATTGATCGATGCGTATGAATTGCCGGACGGTTATACCATTGACACTGCCGGAGAATCCGATATGGTCAATCAGATGGTGATCCAGATGAGTAAGGTATTGCTCTTAGGTCTTGCCCTGATCTACCTGGTCATGGTGGCACAGTTCCAGAGCCTGCTCAGTCCGTTTATTGTATTGTTCACGGTACCTCTTGCGTTTACTGGTGGTCTGATAGGATTACTGCTTATGAACGAGCCGCTGTCTGTTATGGGTATGATGGGCTTCGTGGTGCTGCTGGGTACGGTTGTCAACAACGGTATTGTGTTCGTGGATTATGCGAACCAGCTCCGTATGGGAGGACTGGAACGCAGAGAGGCACTGATCGCTACCGGTAAGACCAGAATGCGCCCGATCCTGATGACGGCGCTTACCACGATCCTGGCAATGGTAAGCCTCCTGTTCGGAGATGACCTCTCCAGCCAGATGTCCAAGGGCATGGCGATCGTAGTGGCGGGAGGACTTGCCTATGCCACCCTGATGACGCTGTTCATCATTCCTGTCATGTATGACATCCTCTTCAAGAGAAAGCCTCTGCAGGTGGATATCGGCAGTGAGAACCTGGATGACGTACCGGATGATGCGGCGGATTACCTGAGACAGAAGGAAAAATATAAATTGTAGCAAAAAAAGAAAAAATTTGTGTTGACAAATATAGATTGCTTTGTTACAATGAATCACGGTGATTGCGTTAGCAGTCACGTGATGCTGCTGTGGCTCAGTCGGTAGAGCGTCGCATTGGTAGTGCGGAGGTCACGGGTCCGATTCCCGTCAGCAGCTCTGAATGATAAGTGGAAACCTTGAAATATAAGGTTTCTTTTTTGTTTATACGATTTTTTAATGTAAGAACGGAGAGTGATCTGGATATGCTACGGATGCAGACGAAAAATGCCGGAATTTTAGAGGCAATCAAAGAGATAGAACATATGAGCCTGAGCCGCTGGGCGAAGGCACAGTATGAGGAACACATGAAATGCGTGATGGACCGTAAGGCAGAAGATGCCTATGTGTATGACCGGGGCGTGGAAGCCGGGATAGAAAGAGGAATAGAGCAAGGGATAGAGCAGGGCAGGACGGATATTATTGTCAGGATGTATAGGAATGGCCTATCAGCGGAACAGATAGCGGCAGCTACAGGAGAGCATCCAGACGAGGTGAAGAAGCTTCTGGATCCATTGAAATACCATTCGTAATGGAGAAAATCTATCTATTGACATCATAAGAGTCTGTCTGCTACAATCTACGCAATTCACTTTGAATAGACGGAGGTAAAGATAGATGATGAAACATAAGTTGATTTTAACCGGCGCAGCACTGTCTCTGGCGGTGGCTATGACCGGATGTGGCGGTAATGCAGTAACGAATCAGCAGCAAACTAACCAGGCGCAGGAGCAGGCACAGCTGATCAGTATGGAAGCAGCACAGGAGACAGCGCTAAAGGCAGCCAATATAGCTGCGGAGGATGCAGCGATTTCTGCGACGACCCTGAATGAAGTAGCAGGGACGTTCTGCTATAAGGTTGAGTTTACTTCGGGCGATTATGCCTATGCCTACACTGTTAACGCAGAAACAGGTGCAGTCATGGAAATGAGCAGCCGGGATAAGAATGCCGCCGATACCCAGGTACAGACGGAGGCGACAGCCCCAGTTGCTGCTTCTGACACGACGCAGAGCCCTGCCACGGCTCCGGCACAGAACCCTGTCACGGCTCCTGCGCAGACCGCAGCTGGCACAGTGGATGAGGAAACGGCACAGAAGATTGCACTGGAGCATGCCGGGGTGAAGGCCTCGGATGCGACAATCACCAAGTCAAAGCTGGACTATGAAGGCAGACGCCAGGTATATGAAATTGAATGGTATGCAGGCGGTGCGAAATATGACTATGAAATTGCTGCCGATACCGGTGAGGTCATCAGCTCCGGATATGAAGAAAAATCAGCAGGATGGAGTGGCAGTAATAGCAATAATGTTACTGTCAGTGAAGCAGATGCGAAGCAGACAGCGCTTGGCCGTGTAAGCGGTGCAACGGAAAAGGACATCTACGAATGGCAATTCGATTATGACGATGGACGTCCGGAGTACGAAGGCAAGATCATCTACGGTGGCACGGAATATGACTTTACGATCGATGCATCCAATGGATCCTTAGTGGAGTGGGAGGCCGAGACCGTCCGGTGACAAATATAATAAATTTAGCTATAAATTGTATTGACTATTTTGCTGTTTTTGGTATTATAAGATTAAAGGTGAGTCCTGCCTATAAGTGGAGATCGTAAAAGTGTAAGAATCGCCATTGGTGATTCTTCATGGTGGCTATGCTTTTTAGCATAGCCACTTTTAATATTAAGAAGAATTATGATATTTATGTTTATAATAGAGATAGTGAGGTGATATTGAATGAAATTAAAAAATATCAAGATTTCGAATTATAGATGCTTCAAAAAAGCAGAGATTGATTTTGACGATCATATTACATTAGTAGTTGGTAAGAATGGAGCAGGTAAGACGACAATATTGGATGCTGTGGCGGTTTCAGTCAGTACATTTCTATTGGGAATTGATGGCGGTGTAAGTAGAAGCATTTTAAAGGATGATGCCAGATATGAGTTCCATGATTTAAATGGAACGATTGATCCACAGCATCAGTTCCCGGTAAGTATCGAGAGCATTGGTGATTGCCTGAATCAGCAAAATACAAAATGGATTCGTTCTTTGAATTCTGAAAGTGGTAAGACAACGATAAAAGATGCGAGTGAATTGACAGGTCTTGCAAAGAAAGCACAGAACCAGATCATGATGGGAGATAAGTCTCTGGTACTCCCTATAATCTCTTATTATGGAACTGGACGGCTATATGCACAGAAGAAAAAAAAGAGAAACATGAAATCTTTAACGGAGTTTAAACGTCAGGTTGGCTACGTGGATTGTATGGCTACAGAGTCAAATGAGAAGCTGATGTTGAACTGGTTTCAGATGCAGACCCTGAAAAGTCTTCAGGAGCAGCAGAAGACAGGCATATTGGATAGACCATTACTGCTGAAAACGGTCGAAAAAGCAATCTGCAGAAGCTTTGAGAGAATCAGCGGGGCACGGAATGTCAGCATTATCTTTGATCTTGAGACCCATAGGCTGGTACTGGAATTTGAAACTGTTGATGGCAATGCACAGAAGTTTGCCATGGATGAGATGAGTGATGGATATAAGAACACACTTAGCATGATCGGTGATATTGCCTATCGTATGGTAGTGTTAAATCCTACGCTTGGAGATCAAGTGTTGGAAAAAACACCTGGTGTTGTATTGATTGATGAAATTGATTTACATTTGCATCCGCAGTGGCAGCAGACAATCATAAGTGATCTCCATGCAATTTTCCCGGAAGTTCAGTTTATTGTCAGCTCTCATGCACCGGCAGTTATCAATTCTGTTCCAAGAGAGCAGATTCGTATTCTGGATCATGGAGAAATCTATATGCCTGCGGCACAGACCTATGGAAGAGATGCAAATTCCATATTGCGGGAGGTTATGAAAGTATCAGAGCGTCCGGCTGAAATCAAGCAGCGTATGGACTTATTCTATGCACATATGGATGAAAATAATTATAAAGAAGCAGACAAGGTTTTGACGGAGATGGAAGCAATTGTTGGAACAACGGATCCGGATATTGCGGCGGCAAGGACATCTCTGGATTTGGAGAGAATATTGGGGGAATAGAGTATGATTGCTATAAAAAGAGGAAAAGAACCAAATATTCTTCTAAAATTCCGTAAAGAAAACCCGGATGCGGATTATGAGTATGATATGCCTACAGATGTATTAAAAGTCATTCGGGAACAGATGTGGGAAGAACAAGGGTACTTGTGTGCGTATTGTATGAAGAAGATTGAGACACCAAGTGTTGTGAGAATAGAACATTGCAGACCAAGGCATCCAAAGGACGAACAGGAGCATGACAAAAAGGCGACGCTGGACTTTAAATGGATGCTTGGAGTCTGTTATGGAAATAGTTTGCAAAAAGGTGTAAAACGAGAAGATACAACGTGTGATGCACATAGAGGAAATGTGGAGCTTACGGTGAATCCTTTTGACGAAATGTCTGTCAGAAAGATTAAGTATAAAACGGATGGCAGCATTTATTCAGAGGATGCGGAAATCAATAAAGACGTGACAGAAACATTGAACTTGAATTGTCAGGCACTTTCTTTACCACAGACACGGAAAAATGTTTTGATGGCAGAGAAGAACAGGATCATGAGAAAATGCAAGGGCAAATCACAGGATGTATTTATGCATGAACTGGAGCGTACTTATACAAGTTTGGTACAGGAAAGAAATTTGACGCCGTATTGTGGAATTATTATTTCATGGCTTGAGAGCAAATTGAAGATATCATAAAATCTGTAAATATTTAACAGATAAAAAAGAACAGAAAAAATTTCTTGCAAAATAATCTGCAATAGTATATAGTGAGTCCATGTAAGTATTTTTCAAGGACTTTTATGAATCATTGTGCATTCAAATTCAACTGCTCTGACCAAGGTAATTTCACTGTAAGATCACACGATTGAAAAGCATATGACATACCTGAGAGGATGCTTTCTAAAGCTGTCCCCGATAGAGGAGACAGCCGCCACAAGTACCTGTGGGGTGGGATGAATACAGGAGGAAGTAGTTGAGAACACAGATAATCAATGATCTGATGACGAACATATTTTTTAATCTGATCGAGACAGAGGACCGGATCGCAGCAGACGAACGGTTTCAAGGCTTAAGCAGCAATGACATCCGGGTACTGTCGGCGATCGGTACATCCGAGCCGAAATGCATGAAGGATGTCGCTGAGTATCTGCGGGTGAAAAAGCAGACGGTCAATCATTCCACGAAAGCACTGATCTGTAAAGGTTTTGCCTATAAGAAGGTCAATCCGGAGGACGGACGGTATACCTGGATCATCCTCACGGACAAAGGCGTGACTGCTGTGAACTGTTACCGTGCCATGATCCGTGATGCCATGAAGACTATGACCGATGATATGACAGAGGAACAGACCGACATCCTCATACAGGGTCTGTCCAAAATGAACAGATACCTGAATGCCAGGAGCATTGATGGGACTCTGAATGCGAAGCGGAAAAAATAATACCGTCATGCGAAAACGATTACGCACAGTCTGCCCAGCCGGGGCAGACTATTTTTTTGCTTTACATGAACCGCTTTATGTGTTAATTTATAGGGCAAACCAAGGAACACAGATATTTGGAAATGAAACATTGGGGGAGAAGAGCTGCAGACAGACAAGGAGGAATGGCCATGGCAAGCAGTGGCAACATCAAGTACGATGCAGGAACTCGTGGGGATAAAAACTGGATCCTGCAGGAAAGCACATTCGACAGGAGTAAATTACGGAAGATTGAATCTGCCTTCTGTCAGGGGAATGGCTATCTCGGTCAGAGAGCCGCACTTCAGGAAAAATACACCGTAGATAATAAAGGCTTATACCTGTCCGGGCTGTTCGACCGCTTTGGTGAGGAGGAAGTGACGGAGATTCCCAACCTTGCAGATTTCACGAACTTCCGCATTTGGCTGGATGAAGAGGAATTCCGTATGGTGCAGGGCAGGAGCATCCTCTACAGCAGACAGCTGAACCTGAAGGACGGCGTGATGGACCGGCATGTATACTGGGAGAGCCCGGAAGGACTTGAGGTGGAGCTGGAATTCGAGCGGTTTGTCTCCCTGGAGGATAAGCATGCCCTGTGCTTTCGCACCACCATACGCCCCTTCAACCGCAGCGTGACCGTGCGGATCGCCAGCGGCATCGACGGCAGCGTGACCAACAGCGGCACCCAGCATTTCCACGAGGCAGGCAAAGACCGGTCAGACAGCCGCATCATGGAATACTGCACCATGACAGGAGAATCCAGAGTCCATGTCGCACAGTACATGGGACACCGCCTGTACTTAAACGGCAAAGAGTTTAAGGCTGTCAAAGTCCCTATCATGAAGAGACGCTATGCCGGGATGGAGACCACTGTGGAGATCCCGCAGGGGCAGATCCTCATCATCGACAAGATCTGCTCCGTATTCACCAGCAGGGATCCGGAAGCGGCAGAGAATGAGAAGCTGTGGAAGACCACGGAGAGGGGACGGCAGGAAGCCATCCGGTACGTGGAAGCCGGATACGACATGCTGTTGCTGCGCAGCCGGAAGGCGTGGAAGAATTACTGGAACAAAAATGATGTGATCATCCGTGGGAGCAGTGATTTCGACCAGCTGGCAATACGTTTTGCCCTCTACCACCTCAACATTATGGTGAACAGAGAGGATGACAGAGTCAGTATCGGTGCCAAAGGACTTTCCGGAGACGGCCATGAAGGACACTACTTCTGGGATACCGAGATGTTCCTCATCCCCTTCTATCTGCTGACCGATCCGGAGGAAGCGAGGAGACTTCTGGTATACCGGGGCAAAAGTCTCCCCGGAGCGAAGCAGAAGGCTTACCGCAATGGCTACCGCGGTGCCATGTTCCCCTGGGAATCCGCAGGACTGACAGATGGAGAGGTGACCAGCGAGAGAGGCCCGGCCGACCCGATGACCGGAGAAGAGAGACCCATGCTTACCGGGAAAAAGGAGCTTCACATCTCAGCAGATGTCAGTTATGCGGTCTGGTACTACTACCAGGTGACCGGAGACCATCAGTTCATGCGGGAATGGGGAGCTGAGATCATCCTGGCAACGGCGGTATTCTGGGCGGACCGTGTGGAATGGGACGGAGATGTCTGCCATATCCGGGATATCATCGGTCCTGACGAATATAAAGAGAGAATCAATGACAACACCTATACCAACTATATGGTCAGACATAACCTCGGACTGGCACTGAAGATTGCAGACGTAATACAGCAAAACGACCCAGATTATCTGAAGCAGCTCAACAACCGCTGGGAGATCCTGGACATGCTGCCGCAGATCCGCAGGGCATACGATGGGCTCTGGCTGCCGGATCTGGATGGGGAAGATATCATTCCCCAGTTCGATGGATATCACAGGCTGGATTACATGGATATCAGCAGCTTCAAACAGATGGGCATCCGGGGAGCAGCAAGTCTTCTGGAAAAATATACCGTGAACGACCTGAAAAATTTCCAGGTGCACAAACAGGCTGATCTGATCATGCTGCTGTGGCTGTTCCCGGAGCTCATCCCGGCAGACCGCAGGAGAGAGGCTTTGGAGGCCAACTACGACTTTTATGAGAAACGTACCATCCATGATGCGCCCTACAGCTTTGCCACCCATGCCCTGATAGCAGCTTCCCTTGGCAGGACAAAGGAGGCATATGACCTGTTCGGTCAATGCTGCAGGGTAGACATGGGTACGGACGGCGAACCGCCCATGGAGGGAATCCATGCAGCAGTCATGGCAGGCATCTGGCAGTGCGTGGTACAGGGCTTCTGTGGTGTCCGCATACAGGAGGGGAACCTGATGATAGATCCCCATCTGCCACCGGCATGGGATGAAGTCAGATGCCACATCCACTATCAGGGAAGCGTACTGGATCTGTGCGTTGCCAAAGCTGGTGTGAAGATCAGCAACAGGAGCGTCAGAGAGGTCCCTCTGTGCTTTGCAGGACAGCAGATCACCCTGAGAGCCAGGGAATCACAGTATCTGGAACTGTAGAATGGGATATTTGAAAGCCGTTGTGAACACTGTACCAGAGAAAAAAGATAAAAACATAATAAAAAACAAAAGAAAGTACACATAAAGAACAAAGGAAATGACAGAATGAAAAAACAGACCATACATCAGTTACTGGCAGACATCTATTACAGTGCCCCGCAGGCGGAGGACGCAGTCGTAAGCAGCCACTATGAGGATCTGACCACCAACGAACTCCATGTCCTTCGGACACTGGCTGTGGGAGAACATAAGGATGTGGAGACAGTTGCCAGAGCCTTGCGCATCAATTCCTACGCCGTGATTGGCACACTGGATACTCTTGTAAAAAAAGAGTATATCACACAGGAATGGACACTGACAGATAAAGGCACCCGGGCGCTGGAGACCTATAAGGATCTCATCCGCCAGGGAATCGGGGAGATGGTGCAGAGCATGAGCGATGATGAAGTAGATACCATCATCCGGGGACTCGGATTCTTAAGCGGATACATCGATCGTCTCACTTCCCCGGAACACTGAACACATCTTTTTTCACATTCAGCAGAAAATCATAAAATCCACACCGGTATCCGGTGAAATCAGAAATGATTAAAATTGCTCCCTCTGCGGTACAATAGCCTAAAAAGGCATACCGCAAGGGGGACATACACATGAGTAATTTACACATTAATACCGAGACACTGACACAGTACAGGGCATACCTGGCAGACATGGAAAAAAGTCTGGCGACCATTGACAAGTATCTGCGGGACATCCGCACATTCCTGACATGGATGGGAGAGGATACCACGCTGTCCAAGGAGAGAGTCATCGCCTATAAGGCATGGCTCCAGGAGCATTATAAGACGAGCAGTGCCAACAGCATGCTGACCGCATTAAACTGCTTCCTTACCTATCTTGGAGAGACGAAGAACCGTGTCCACACCATCAAAGTACAGCAACAGATGTTCCGTCCGGCACAGAAGGAGCTGAGCAGAGAAGAATACGAGAAGCTTCTGGCTGCTGCAAGGGAAAAAGGTCTGGAACAGACCGCCCTGATCATGGAGGCCATCGGTGCCACCGGTATCCGGATCAGCGAGCTGAAATACATTACCGTGGAAGCAGTGGAAAAAGGAAGCACGGAAGTGACCTGCAAGGGCAAAAAGAGGCAGATCTTCCTTGTCCGCAGGCTCAGGGACAAGCTGGCTGCATGGTGCAGGCAGAAAGGGATCCGTAAGGGTCCGGTCTTTATCAGCCGTAACGGCAATCCCTTAGACCGCAGCAATATCTGGAGCCGGATGAAGGCAGTTGCCAAAGCCGCCGGAGTCGATCCGGGGAAGGTATTCCCTCACAACCTGCGCCATCTCTTCGCAAGGGTATTCTGGCAGAAATGGAAGGACATCTTCTACCTGGCGGACATCCTGGGACACAGCAATGTCAACACGACCCGGATCTATACTGTCACTACCGGGGAAAACCATGCCAGAAAACTACAGATGCTGGGATTGGTATCATAGCTTTACTGTACAGATCTCTGAATTTCTTGACCGGAAAAGTACGTTGATAGAAAACACTACATAATATGTATTATGTGGTATACGAGAAAAAAAGTCGGAAAATAAAGAAAAAACCACAAAAATGCACAAAAAATCCGGGGGGGGGTTGTGCAAAATAACAGTACATAAATGTCTCGGAAAAATAACAGAAAAAACTTCCATGAGTAATATTGACTTACTCATGCAAATTTGCTATATATTTAATACGGAGAGAAATTATGGTACTTTAGTACAATTTTTCCAATGCTTAATTACAGATATTTGTGTTCAACATTTAAGTAACACTACATAATACATATTATGTGGCATAGCGACCCCTCGATTATGAATGATTTTCTCCCTGAATGAAATTCTCTCCGTATCTGCAGACCTTCAACACGCTCATGGGGAGGTCTGCGGTACTTAGGGGGGACAGTCTTTAATACCTTACAAGGGCATACGGAGGAGAAAACAACAATGGATATGTTGGTGCGGGAGAGAAGTGAGAAGGATAACTGTATAGGGAGAAATGCGTTCGACGGGGAAAAGGAATGTTTTTTCCAGCCTTTCTATTCGCCGGAGAAGCAATGCATCTGGGGAGCAGAAGCGCTGTTCCGCCTGAAGGATGAACATGGCAGTTATTACAACATGGACGACCTGGTGGCGAGAGCGGAAGCAGAAGGCTGGGTGAGTAAGATCGACTGCTGGGTGTTCCGGGAGACCTGCAGGAGGATCCCCACGCTCCGGGACTACGGACTGAAGCGGGTGAATATCAACCTGTCACCGGCAGCCTGCCAGAATTCCTGTATTGTAGAAAATATGCAGAAGATCATGGGAACATACGGTATCTCCCGTAGTGAGATCTGCATGGAGATCACGGAAATGTGCAAGGTAAAGGACGGCGACCATTTCGGAGCCATGGTAGATTCCCTGGTACATCAGGGCATCCGTCTGGCACTGGATGACTTCGGCAAAGGAGAATCCAACCTGATAAGACTGCTGCAGATCCCTTTCTCTACGCTGAAGATCGATAAAGAGATGGTCTGGGCAATGGAGGACAATCCACTGGCAGGACAGCTGATCGAGGATATGATCGCCTTCTCCCACCGCAACGGCATACAGGTGACGGCAGAAGGTGTGGAGACAAGAGAACAGGCATTGGAGCTTGCTTCCTACGGCTGTGATTACCTGCAAGGCTATTACATCTCACCACCGGTGAGCTATCCGGATCTCATACAGTTCCTTGAGACACGGGGACACAGAGATTTTCTCAGAGAATAAATAAAATGAGTCATACGGAGGAAAACGGAATGAGTACAAAAGAAAACCCCATGCAGGGCAAGACACCAAGACCCCTCAGACAGGGACTGAAAAGCTACTTCCTGAGGGTCATTGCAGCCATGGCGGTACTGCTGGTGCTGATCATAGCCATCGTCATCCGGCTATGGGTGATCGACCGGAACCTCATCAGTGAGGTAAAGTACGGCGCAGAACTGTACAAGGCAGAGACAGCCCATTATAAATGGACTAATGCCCTGGGGATGTCTCTGAACTACGGAACGAAATTCGATGGACAGCTGGATCCCACGGCATGCACCCTGGGACAGTTCCTGACGGCAGAGGCAGACAGCAGCGATCCGGACAGGAGAGCCTTCGTGGCAGACGTGAAGGGACTGCATGAACAGATCCATGCATCGGCACAGCAGATCCTGGAACTGCCGGATGCAGAGAAGCAGCAGAAGCAGGACATCTTCTTAAATACTACCGCACCTGCGGTGGAGCAGCTGGTCGAAAAGCTGACCACAGAGATCGATGCAGGAATGCAGAGGGTGGCATCTGATCAGTTACAGTTCATCATACTGTTGATAGCAGGCAGTATCGTATGCTTCGTATGCATGGCTCTGGCCGTACATGGCATCGGGGATGTCTACCGGTTCTTCGATAGAGAGATCACCGGAGTGCTGGAGCGGATCTCCGGCAAGGCGGCGAAGCTGGCAGAGGGACATCTGGATCTCGTATTCGACTGCCAGAGTTCGGTGGAAGAGCTGGTGACCTTGAGAGACTCCATGCAGTTCGCAGTACAGGAGCTGGGCAGGTATGTGAATGCCATCAGTGAAGAAATGGGAGAATTCGAGAAGGGTAATCTGGCGGCGGAAAATACCATCACCTTCCTCGGAGACTTTGCTCCCATCGAGCAGTCCATTGAAGGCTTCGCAGATAATATCAGCGGTGTGCTGTATCAGGTAGAGGAGTCGGCACAGGCGGTAGCGGACAGCTCCGACCAGATCGCCGCTGCGGTACAGGAGCTGGCGGAAAGCACCACCACCCAGGCAGAGAGTGTACAGGTGCTGTTGGAGAGAAGCGAGCATGTGACAGAGTCCGTACAGGCTACGGCACAGAGTATACAGGAAGTGAACCGTCTGATCCGGAATGCGGAAGATATCGTGGATGCACAAAAACAGCAGATGCAGAGCGTATCCGGAGCAATGGAGATCATATCCAGACGGTCGGAGGAAATCCGCAGCATCAGTGATACGGTGAAGAACATTGCGAACCAGACCAATCTCCTGTCCCTGAATGCCTCCATTGAAGCAGCCAGGGCAGGCAGTGCCGGCAAGGGCTTCGCTGTAGTGGCAGAGAATATTAAGAACCTGGCAGCAGAGTCTGCCGATGCGACACAGCAGATCCAGGATCTGATCACAGCTACTATCACTGCGGTCAAGGATGGTGACCGCCAGATCCGTGATACGGCAGCGACACTGGAGGATATCGTGACAGTGACCAAGGGTATCGCACAGAAGGCCTCCGAAGTGACTATGAATTCACAGGAAGAATCCGATGCCATCATCCGGATCAAGGACGAGACCGGCAAGATCAATGAGATGGTACTCAACAGCTCTGCGGTATCCCAGGAGAACGCTGCGGCCAGCAGCGAACTGGCGAACCAGGCACAGCTGCTGAAGGAACTGACCGGCCGCATCACTGTCAGAAAGGTAAAGTCTTAAGACATGGAACACAGCGTTTATGTGGAAGAGGCAGAAACGTTGTGTAAGAATGAGAAAAACTCAGGGGATATTAAGGAATATGTATAGGATGTAAGAAAGGATACAAGAGGTACGATGGCAGGACGGTATACAAAAATAGCGGTTACATTTCTGGTGGTCACAGTTGGTGTGGCAGCGGCACTGGTAATGTGGAGAAAAGAAAATACCGGACAGGAAACAGACAGATTCTTTGATACGGATGCAGTGTCTGCGGACGAAAAAAAAAGAAGTGTGGAGTTGGATGAAATCAGAAGGGAACTACAGAAGGAAGCAGATGGAAGCAGCTTCCGTGTGAAAATCAATTCGTATATTTCGATAGATGAGGAAGGCATGGCAGACTTACTGATTGCTAACAGTGCTGAGAATGGCTACAACATGCAGGTCACAATTAAAGGTGCTGACGGGGAAAAATACTATGAAAGTGAAGAATTGGCCCCCGGAGAACAGATACTTACAGATACTCTGGAGAGGAAACTTTCCGGTGGAGAATATCCTGCAACAGCTTTCTTTCAGGCACTGGATCCCGAGACAGGGGAAGTACAGGGGAAAGTGACGGTGGATATTACCATAGAAAGTGACAATGATCATAGATAATAAAGGAGACATCAGATGAAAAAGAAAAAAGCACTCATAGCAACTATACTTGCAGGAGCACTAGCGATGGGAAGCACCATTACTGTAATGGCATACCCGACAACAAATGCAGCTTCCGGTGCACAGCATACGACCTTTGGTGTGGTGGAAGGCACCTACGAAGATTTCGGTGGTCAGGCTAATTTTGAAGTACCCCTGTATGTGACGGTGGCAGCAATCAGCAATGACAGTGCAGCAGTCTATAACGAGGGTGACTACACAAAAATGATGACTCCTACAGGCTATGATATCTATAATGCTTCCAGATCTCAGGCCGTAGCGGTAGACAGTATTGTAGTAAGGCTTTATGATACTGCAACCTGGAGTATTGTGGATACCACACCCACAACGGACAAACAGATGCAGTTCAGTATTGGAGACTTGGAACTGAAGCCAATGAGCACGGCCGGGGTCAAACAGGTGAGTTACAGAGTTGGAGCTACAGAGAATGCGGCAGCGAATCAGTATCGGTTGGAGGACGGAACCTTTGCGACCGAGGCAGGCGGATACAAAGACATTCCCAGACTCTCTTATCTGAGTACACTGTTAGAGACACAGGAAGATGGCATTCCGTTGAAAGGGACCGTGCAGTCTGCAGTCCGGAACCATACAGGAAGTACTGCGGCGCAGTTTCAGGTCATTTATAATCTGGTGCCTACTGATGGAGCTGGGAATGCCAGACAGGCAGCAGCCTATGTTGGAGATGACTGGAAAGCAGCAGGATATGACAAATTGGAAAATGCGGTTCCTTCAGCAGACTGATGATATAACGTTCTTCGAATAATACCTCTCCTCTGGTTTTAGGGGAGAGGTAAAGTGGTAATTAAGAAAATGTGCAAATGGAGGCGTGATGTGGACGGAACGAAGAACCGTGGAAAACAAAAGCTGATACAGAAAGCAGTGTCCGGATTTGTGATTGCTGCATGTCTGGCAGGGGGATTGCAGATAAAGCAACAAATCTATGCGGCGGATATTACGAACCCGGCAGCTAAGACTGAAGTGACAGTAGGAGTCACAGAGAGAGTCAATGATGTAAGCATTGAGGTTCCACTCTATGTTACCGTAGGTCTTACCAGGGATGAGGATGGAACAGAACGATTAAATCACGTAGTGAATCCCGAAGGATATTATATAGAAAACAGGAGTTGGAAAAATAGAGACCTGATTATCAGTGACATTGAAGTGGTTCCTTTTACTACAGTAGATGTCAATCATCCCAATCACTGGGTGTTGTCCGACTGGCAGATTGTCAAAGAAGTTGATGATACCCTTGCAACAGCAGATCCGGGAATCCGGCAGATATCACTGAATATCGGCGGTGTGCAGATTCCTACTTTGGATCGGGGGACAGAAAATGCTCCGGCAGCAAAAAAATCCATCTGGAACGATGCAGTCACCGGACAGAAATCACAATTTTATGATCCGGCTGCGACAGGGGTTGATTGTTATCAGATCATCGGACAGGATAATGCAACAGATCATAACATAGCTGGTCCAGGAACTACTGCGTATACGATAGAAGCCAATGTTCCCAGAAATTATCTTCCTGATGACAGCACAGCAATTGGGAATAATCCAAATACTGCGGGAATCATGAGAATCCAGTATACGTTTTCAGTAGTCATGGATGATGGAAAGGGAAACAAGAAAATCGTGAAGGTTGGAGATCTTGCATCAGAAGAGGATTATACAGGACCAACACCGAATCCCTGATAAGCATGAATAATATCCTCCGGTGGGGGGAGAGGGAAGGAACACAAAAGTGAAAAACAAGAGAGTGGTAAGACAGTCCATAATCGGTATTGTGACAGCATTATTATTGGTGAGTCTGTTCCCACATCCGGCCGTGCATGCAGCAGAGAATCCTGAAGCGGTGGTTCAGCCAGGAGAGGAATGGCCGGAATATAGCGTTATTGATGGAAAAAAAGGGAACACTGAATTTTCCGTGGAGGAAGGACAACTGAATGAAGATCCCAATTGGGGGATACATGTTGCGGTACAGCTGATCGAAAAACAGACAGGACACCCTGTTTCGGGAATCTATGTGACACTGGCAGACCTGCTGGAGGACGGAAGCTACGGACCATTGATCGATGGGCAGGGAGAGAGTCTGCTTTCTGATGAAAATGGAAAGGTATTTTTTTACATCCAGAAGAAGCCGGAAGGTTATATGGTGTTTGTACTTGGTGATAGAGGCTACAGGGGAGGATCGTTTGGACCCCATGAGTTCACAGCGGATGGAGAGATTTATGTAATAGAATTAGATGCTGACACCGATAACGGAGACAGAGATGATGGAAATGGAAACGGAAATGGAAATGGAAACGGAAACGGAAACGGAAATGGAAATGGAAATGGAAACGGCAACGGAAATGGAAACGGCAGCGGAAATGGAAACGGCAACGGAAACGGAAATGGAAACGGCAGCGGAAATGGAAACGGCAACGGAAATGGAAACGGCAACGGAAATGGAAACGGCAACGGAAATGTAAACAGCAACGGAAATGGAAGCGGTATTGGCAATGGTACCGACAGCGGCAACGGACAGGATCAGGATTCCGGAAAAACTGGTGATACTGATCCATCAATCTGGGATTTATTGGGACTTACAGGGCTCATCGAATCTGCAGAGGGAGTTTTATTAGGGTTGTTGTGGTTCTTCATGATGTTGCTGTTGTTGATTTATACGGTACTGAGAGTACTGAGGATCAGGAAGCATCTGAAGGCAATGGAAGACGGGGATAGAGAGGCATAAGATGAAAAGAGACGAATATCTGGAGAAGGTTGAAAAAGAGCAGAAGAAAGCAGTGGTAATCGAAATCCTGCTGGTGGCGGCCTATATTATTCTGGTATTTTTCACCGGAATTCTGCATATTGGAGAACGGATCGGGATTCCTATGTACTTGATCTATACCCTGGAGATTGTCAGCTGTTGTAGTCTTCTGGCATATCATGAAAGTAAGCTGCGGAAAAGGTACCGTAAGCTGCAGGAGGATGCGTTGCAAAAGCAGGAGAAGGGGAATAAGAAAGGAAGCTGATTCCATGGATCATGATAAAGAGAGGAAAAAAAAGACACTTGGAAGAGTGATCATGGTTGTGTTGGTTCCAGTGCTGTTTTTCGGAGGAACATACTGTGGCTACAGAATTTTTCATCACAGATCTGCTTATGAAATGGATATGAATGCGTTGGAAGGATTTCTGCCCGGCAGAAGCGAAGAAGAGATACAGGAGGAACTGAATCGTATCATTGACGAAAGCCGCTTTGCTGCAGCAATCAATACACAGATTACCTACGAAGAGGGTAAGGCGGATGTGAGGATTGAAAATGTTCCGGCCAATAACTATTGGATGCAGGTGGATATCTGGTTGTACCCGTCTGCTGATAGTACGGATAATGCAGAGTTGTTCTACCAGTCGGGTATCATCCGGCAGAACCAGTATATCGAAAAGGCAGAAGCAGATACCGGGCAGCCGGCAGGATATTACAATGGCCTTGCTGTGTTTCACGCATTGACACCTGATGAGAATCTGGATAATGTCGAAGAAGTCGGACAGACTGCCATGAACATTGTGATCCTGGTAAAAGAATAAAGGAGAATGGGCATGGGCGATATAGAGAGGGTATACAGCAGAGAACAAGAAGAACAGCTGGCCAGGAAGCTTGAGGAGAAAGAACGGGAACTGGACAGGAGAGAGAAAAGACTGCAGCGGAAAACAATCCTGCTGCTGTTTCTACTGATACTGCTGTTAGCCGGTATTGGTGCCTGCTATTATCAGTATAGCCGGGGAGAACTGGAGAGAGAGACCGAAGCAGAGTTGGGCATCCTGCCCGGCATGAGTGAACAAGAGATGCAGGACAGATTAAACAGAAGGGTAGCGGAGAGCCGCCTGAATGTATCTATTAATACGGAACCGGTATTTGAGGATGGCAAGTCCCCAGGGAATATCCGCATTGAAAATATTCCGGGCAATCATTACAGCTTTACAGTCACGCTTACAGTAACGGATGCTTCTGAAAATGAAGGAGCAAAGGACTACATCGGTCAGACCGTGATGAGCACAGGACTGATTGCACCTAACAGCTATGTATCAGAAAAAAATCTGGATGTTAATCTCCCACGTGGACAGTATGTCTGTACAGCTACGTTCAAGGCATACAAAATGCCGGAGGAAAACACAAAAGGTGACATTACAGAGGCAGGGGAGACAGGAATACAGATTATTCTGACTGTGCTAAATACATCAGAATAATCTGTACCGAAGGATGGAGTACTACCGAGGAGAAGCTATGAAGAACACTTTAAAGAGAAAAAAACACAAATTCATTGCTGTAGTCAGCGCACTGGCAGTTATCGCTGGGACGATTAGCGGAATCGCAGCAAATGAACTCACAGAAAATACCATAGAAATGGAATATGAAGCTCCTGAACTGCACCTGATACAGGGAGCAGAGGAATATGACCTGACAGAAGGTATACAATACGATGCGGAAAAGTATACGCTGGAAGTCATAAATACCGGTGGGTTTGATATCGATTTACTCGGCAGTTATGAAGTCAGCTATCGGCTTACCATGATCACGCAGACTTCGGTGGGTACTCTGCCTGAGAGTACGGGAGAGCCTGAAGCCACGGAAACACCTGAAGCCATGGAAACACCTGCAGCCACGGAAATAGCTGCAGCCACGGAAATACCTGCAGCCACGGGAACACCTGCAACTACAGATGAGCTTTCAGAGGAAGCCTTTCATGTGGGGTCGGTATCCGGGAATGCAGCAGGGGAAGAGATGCCATCCCCTGCTCCGACGGCATCCCCTGCTCCGACGGAATCTCCTGTTCCGGAGGAAGAGGCTGTGGTGGAATTTACCAGAACAGTCATCGTAGAGAAAGCCCGTGAGGTGACCTTCAGTGCAACAGCATTATATATCAGTGTGACCAACACAGACTGTGATCTGACACAGGATGTGACCGCTGTTGACGAAGAAGAGAATCCTGTGACAGAGATTTATGTCGTGGAGCAAGAAGAACTCCAGGCGGCAAAACAAGTCATCACAGACGATGTAAGTGGTCAGATGAGGGAGCAGTATTTACCTGGGCAGTATTATATTACACTGGGAGCGAAGCATCCCGAAACGGATGAGGAATTTACAGTTGTCCGGGAAGTCAATGTAGGAAGTGGCTATTATCTCTATGCACCGGATCTGGAGATTGAGACCGCTGCCACCCAGTATGATCTGCTGGAAGGAGTGGAACTTAGAAGTTATGATGACGGCAGTACAGCAGAGAATGCAATCATTACAGTAGATGAGTCTGACATAAATTCCCTGGAACAGATTGCAATGACTGACGAAGAGGTCATGGAATTTATCGAGGACATGGAAAAGGCAGGCGAGGAGCCTGCGGCGGCCATGGAAGCAATGCTTCTCGCAGAAGAGGGAGAGGATGTAGTCAGCAATCCTCCCTTAAAGGAAGGCACCTATTCCTATGAGATTCATGCGGTGGATGAGGAAACAGGGGAGACCTATTCTACTGTCCGTATGGTGAGTGCTAGAACAATCAGACATAATTATTCCATGTGGTTTGAGGCAGGGGCTTATAAAGACAGATTGATCGAGCACTATAAGGAAGGGGATGTAGATGGTCTGGTACTGGGGGCCGATATGAGTAAGATTTTCTATAGAATGACAGGAGGAACACTGGAGCCCTCTGTGCCGAATGGGTATTCGAATTATATTATCAGAACTCTTGGAGAGAGAGCAACAGGATTTCTGTCAAGTAGTAAGTTCCAACAACATCCAATAAGAACAACCTATCAGTATAACAAGTTAGGAACACCAACTGTGGCAGAAGTACTTGGATTGACGGTAGATTTTGAAATTATGAAAAGTAAGGATTTGGATCAGAATTACAGTGGTTCTAACTGGTCCTATATGGGAGCTTTGTCAAGAGATTCCTCAGCATCGCTGTACGGTACGAAAACAAATGGTCAGTATGATGAAATTTTGTATCAACATATAAATAACAAATTCTTTAAAGGAGAACTGTATTATACGTTACGAACAACAACAAAGGAACCAAGCTACACTGGTTATTATGCTGAGGCATATTTTTGGGACTGGGCAAATCAAAGTGAACGAAGAGATGTTTCTGCGGTACATGGTGACTGGAATAATTACGTAAACGGTGGCAGAGATAAAGAGCAGTTCCGATATGGCGGAGAGCCGGATGTTACGGTAACAGCAAATACTGGAAACAAGATTACAGATGCAAATCTGGATTTTGAAAATTTCATGACGCATATAGAAAATGTCACCCCGGAGGCTTCTATCAGAATAGATATTAACGGTGAAGAACTGAGGGGAAGCAATACAGAGCAGGAGCTGCCTGCCATGCAGATTGCATTGGAGAATGGAAAGCTGGATACCAGGGGAGAGGAAAGGCGTCTGGTTTATACCGCACCTGAGCATACCTGGCTGCGTTTTAAGGGCTTCCAGACAACGGATGACTTATTAGAGAATACTACAGACCACCTTTTAAGCAAGCAGTTAAAGCTGACGCTGACCGGAGAAAATACGGTGGAATTTCTCGGTGGAGATACGCAGGGGGATGAATTATTCGCACGTGTGGAGAATACCTCTGGTAAGACCTCAGCAATCACCCTGGGCACGGAAACAGGACATGGGGATATTAATGTTCCGAAGTATTTTCAGGTTAACGGAGCAGATTCAGATTATGACTATACCGTAAATGCAGCAGAAGGAACCAGAATTGAGGCGTTCAATCTTTCGGCAAAGAAGACTACAGAGAGTGCCAACAGTCCGGCTCACAGCCTGACACTGGGCGGCGGTGGTGTTCTGCGGTTTAACAATACCTCTGCTATTCCCGGTGCAACAGCCACCTATTCGCAGGCATATGCGGAGAGAGTGGATCTGACCGGTGACATTACCGTGTTAAAATCAGGAAAATCTCCCGATGGTGGGAATGCCATGGATCTACCGGCGGTCCGGATCGCAAACGGCTTCCTGCATAATGGATACCGGATCGCAGCAGGCGTGAACAAAGATGGAAATATTGGACCGGGACAGAACGAGCTGTTTGCTAAAGCAGATAACTTTATACTGGATCCTACGGATTTTACAGTAAATATTGATACAAAGGACAATGCATGGGTGAACGATGGAACCTGGTTCATGGCCAATCCGGTGGGAGATACTTCAGGTATTGTATTTATGCAGAATGCAGATATTGCAGCGAAGCCGGTGCAGGTAAACCACGGCAGCACAACGCAGAGATTTGCTTCCTATAAAGAGGCGTTGGAGTATATTGATGCGGATGTCAGTGGAGACACAAGCTATACTGTGACCAATCTGCGCTCCATGGACTTCACGGAGCAGGATCTGAAGGCACTGTCTGACATGACAGGAAGCAACAGAAGCATTATCTTCACCGGTGCCAAGACAGGTGCAGGCGCCATAACCTACGGAGACTGCTACCATGTACGCTTCCGTGGTCCGATAGTCGAGATGCCGGAGGGCTATGAGATTACCTGGAACCAGCCGGTGAAATATGATCAGGGAAACAGAGAGGACACCACACAGAAGAAGGTGCCGGATCTGATTTTTATCGGCAATGGTGGAAGACTGAATTTTGATACAATGTTCCAGACTGTGGATCCCATCCGTGAAATAGAGACTGCTCCCGGTACTTTTGCAGCAGCAGAGCGTAAGAACTATGTATATGGTGGAGCAAGAGGAGGCAACTTCACAGCAGATGCCGAGATCTATATCAAAAGAGGAAAATTTGAAGCCGTCTATGGCGGAAACAGAGAAGGCTCTCACACCGGCGATGTAAGTATCACTGTGGATAGTACGCAGACTGCAGAGGATCAGATCGTCATACAGAGACTGGATGGCGGAAGTGAAGGAGAGCAGGCGAAGCCTACCGGCAGAACCGCACAGATCCAGACTATAGCAGCGGTGACGATCCAGAATATTTATAACTATGATAAACTTACCGTACAGAGCGGAACATTGACGATTCCTGAAGCGGCGGCAGAGAAGGCAGCCAATATCAATGCACAGCTGGCCAGAGGCTATCTGGGACAGACTGTGATCAATGATGATGCAGCGCTGAAGCTCATGAACAACAACGGTGTCCGCAGACTGGGCAGTCTTACAAGACAGAATACAGCGGATCCAGACAAAGAAGCATCACTGATACTGAAGAAAGCCATTGCTGTGGGAACCAGTACTGCATCCAGCAGGAATAATCCATATCTGCTGGAGCTGACGGCTGCAGACCCTCTGGGAGTGGATAATTTACAGACAGGTGTGAAGCTTAAGGTATCTTATGACAATACAGGGGATGAGTCCTATGGAGATATCATATTTTATCTGAGCGGTGTAGCGGATGCAGAGGCAGACCGGTGGAAATATGTGACAGTGGATCCCCTTAATAGTGCATTCAATATGGTACTGATCTCGGACAGTACAAGTAAAGTGTTGAAGCTGGCGGAGGCCAGTGTATGGCTGATGACTCCGGACGGGCAGAAGGTTACGAAGCTGGATGTGGCAGGGGCAGTCGTAGAAATGGCCCAGAAGGAAAACAATACGCCCGGTGGCAGTTATACTATAGCCATTTTTAAGGAGGACTATCGGTTCAGCGCACTGGATGCGGAAGCCATGGAGCTTGCCTACGGAAGTAAGACAGGATCTTTCCGTTATCTGGAACAAAACTATACGAACCTGTCTGAGGCAGGAACGGCAGCAAAGATTACGTGGTGTGGCAATTATGATGCTTCGGGAAGCCAGAAGACGAACTACACAACGGTAAGGCCGGAGATATGCATTCCCTTCTTTGGGGGAGAGACGCTGCTGGAGAAGATAAGCTTCGACTATAGTGATAATAAGACAGACAAGGGGATGTATGCCAATGGTATTCCTACAACAGTAGAAGCTACAGTTACCATGAAGGGAGCAGTATTGCCGGATCTCTATGGTGCGGGGAAAAATGCCGTGGCAGGAGGCACAAAGCTGACGGTAAAAGGCGGCAGATTTGATACGGTCTATGGCGGCGGTACAACCAATGCAGTAACGGTCGGCGGCAGTAAAGAGATCAATCTTCCGATAACAGTAGAATTGCACAATATCAAAGACTATACAATCCTGAACATTGGTGATGGAGGGACAGCCAAGGCAACGGTGACCGTTGCAGGAACACTGGACAGCAGACCGGGAAGTACGCTGGCAGACCGGACAGATAATGTCTATCTGAAACATGCAGAGCTGAAGTTCGCTGGAACAGAAGCGGGTCATATTGGTAATCTGCATTCCGACAATAACAGAAATACTGTCAAGGTGTATAAAAATGCGGATGGAACTGTGCCTCTGCAGCTGGACGGTAAGGTGACGTTGACAGGGAATCAGGAAATCTCTGTGGATGTCAATGGAGCAGCGGCGGCGAAGAGAGATGTGATCCTCGTGTTTGCAGACCAGAGACATGCCATAAGAACCCAATACCGGACAGATCTGACGAACATGATGGTCATGAATGACAAAAAGAATATTCTGCTGGACGTGGATGGCAAGCTTCTGCTGACAGCTGACAGTATTAACACTGTCATTACCCAGGCAGGAAACAATGGGACCAAGGATACCCTGTATTATTATTCCACACTACAGAATAAGACGGAAACAGGCAGGGCGGACTGGACGAATTTTGGAACAGGACACGCAGGCATTGCCAATGGCCATAATGATCCCGATGTGACCGTGACTGCGTTCAGAGAGAGCGTAAACAGGGATCTGTTTAAAATGAAAGGGCAGATCGCCAACACCGGTGAGGGAACTTCTATTACATATGATATCAATGATTATGAACTCTTTGGATATCATGAAACCAACTGGAGCGATATTGTAGATGACGGCACTCAGGTGGAACTTAAGAATCTCAAGATCGCAAATCTGAATAACAAAACAGATTTTGGTACAACAAGACTTCCAAGTGGAGGTGTGCTGAGGTTTACCAATGTCTATACAGAGGCAGATTACGGCGAGGATACATCCATGAGAATCTGCGGCGCCGCCACCCCGAAAGGAAACGAGCGGATGGAAATGTATTTCTCTGATGTGCACCCTTATACAAGCTTTTTTGAGTGGGTAGATGTTCCGGATCTGTATATTAAATATGGTGTTATTGATAACGAGTCATGGCACAGACTGGGCAGCGGTATTAAAAAGGCATACATTGATACGAATGGCAGAAATACCCGCTGGTTTACAATGGGAATATGGCAGGATAACCCTCAGATGGATCTGACACTGGCAGGTGGAGGAAAGGTGATTTTCTCTAATCAGCAGAAGGATAGCTGGGGGAATGCCCAGACAGAAGAACATCTGCGTCTGATTGTGAACAGCCTGGCACTGGAGGATTCTGTGACGATTGCTAAGTCAGAGTATCATGGAACGGAATGGGGAGCAGTGGATGCCTTCGGAGATTTCCGGTCTGGTGGACATAGAATCTATGCAGAGGTTAACGGTAATATACTGAGGGGTAGTGGTACGGTGCAGCCGGGGCGTGCGATTCAGGACGGAGAGGTCTTTGCAGGACACAGAAATGAGTATGCGATGCTGGATAAACAGATCAGCTGGGATCCAACGGATTTCGTCATCAAGAGTCCGGATGAAACAGACACCTCCATTCCTGCATCGGAAAGACTGTATTTTACCTCGGAATATCAGCGTAAGATCGTGAAAGCCACAAAGCTTGGTCATGCACCGATTCAGTTGAGCACTGGCAATACCGTTGTGGGACAGTATGATACATATGCAGCGGCACTGAAGGCAATTCCCGTTGATGGAACCGGAGAATATACAATCACGAACCTGATCGAGAGAAATTTCGAGGAATCGGATGCTGAGGTGTTAAAATCCTTTAGCAATAAGAATGTACGCCTGAAATTTGTCAGTGGAACGAGAGCGGATGGCATTGATAACGGCCTTTATCGTATCCGTGTAAGACAGAGAGTGCTCCAACTACCGGAGAACATTGATGTTACGTTCGAGAATATCCTGCTGAAATATGAACAGGGAGATGGTAAATATCTGGAGTTTGTCAACAATGGCGGAGTGTTGACCTTTGGTGATAATGTAAGATTTATCGCAGGGGAGAGTAACACAGAGACAGAGGGGAAAGCTACAGTATATGGTGGTTCCACAACAAATGCACTGACAGGCAGTTCTACCGTGATCATCAGATCCGGAAGCTTTACAGCTGTCTACGGAGCAGGTACGATGCCACAGACCGGCAATGCAGCGGTGTATGCAATGGGTGGTACCATGGATAAGGTCTTCCCTGGAGGCACTGCAGGTGGAACCGTAACCGGTAATACCACCATCAGCCTGACGGGAGGTAAGACGAAAAGCCCTGTTTACGGTGGAGGAGAAGGTGCAAAGGTAGTAGGTAATACTGAAATCATCATATCCGGAAGTTATCCTTTTACAGCAGATGCCACCGATACTTCAACATATGGTGGAGGTAAGGGAGCAGAAGTGGAAGGTGACAGTACCATACAGATCACCATTAATAACACAGCAGGGGAGGTTGACTATACAGGTAGGATTCTTAGTGGCTCCGGTACGGATGCGGCTGGGAATATGGCAGACAATGTAAGCGGTACAAAGACAATTACGGTAAAGACTGCACAGAGTGCCAACAGAGCAACTCTGGTGGGGGAAGTGCTTACTGGCTTTGACGTGCTGAATATTGGTAATACGGATGCTGTCAACTGTAATAATCTGATCGCTAAGATTACAAAGCGCTTCGACAGCCGTCCCGTAGATCTGCCACAGGAAAATAACCAAAGAGATGACAAGGTGAATCTGATTACTGCAAGCATCGTTCTGTCCGGAGACTGGCAGGGACATATTGGAGAGCTGCATACGTCTGGAGAATGTTCTATCCAGATTCCTAAGATGGCAGACGGAACCACCAGACCACTGTTGTTGGACAAGGTGCCTTCACATACGGGAGATATGCTGACATTATTGAAAAATACTGCAGGAATCAATGAATTATATGATGTCATCCTAAGATTTACACTTCCCGAAGGTGCTGGTGGACTGGATCCCAAGGAGAAAGAGAATTACAAGGATGGGTACAATCCACCAATGGATGTCAATCAGACACAGAAAGGAACTGGTACAGCAGATGATCCTTACTATGTAGATATTTATTTTGATGTACCTCCCGCACATATTGTGAAGGGCTGGGTCGAGTATCCGCAGGATGCTGTGAATGGTACCAGAATTGATGTAGCTGGTACTACAACAGCTGACAAGGTTAAGAAGATCATCCATCTGGTCTACGATAAGGAAAACAAGCATGATGTAAGAAATGGCTATATTATTGCTATGCCGAAGACAGTGACAGATGCGGCAGAGATGGCGAAGTATACCAATACTAATAGCGGATTTATAGCGGATGGAGTCTTCGGAGCGGATATGGATGCATACGACTGCTGGCCAATCACATTTACGCAGAATACAGAGACTGGTCTGTCGGGAGCCCATGCCGCTGAAGGACAGACAGAGGTAATAGAGATTGATTCTGAGAATTATTGGTATATTGCGCATGTGGTATGTGAGAAAAAGGAGAGCTATTCTTTTCTTGTTGATGTGAGCAGCCCGGAGGAAAGCACAGGTACAAGTGCATTGACGGAGACAATGTTGGATACAGCAAGCGGTAATTATATTTATAGACTTCGAATGCAGGATGTTTCTGAGAAAGATATAAACAAGCTGCCTCATATCAAATATGGATCGCGGAAGTATTATCTGAATTACGATGGATCAGGAATCAAAGGAGCATACTGGGCTGTCAGCAATACAGTAGGTGTGGCAAACAGTACTGCAGATACAGAGGCAGCAAAGGACAGACCGCAGCCAGCAGGCGAAAATGGACTGAATGCAGTAGTGTCAGTAACCAATGTGGACGGAAGTGCTCCGGTAACAAATGCCAATGTAGCAGTGATTACACTGGAGGTACCCAAAGCTACGGTAGATGACAACAAGGATGGTGTTCTGTGGGTATATGCGAAAGATGGAGTGAACAATACAGTGAAGCTTGCAATTCCATTAAGCCCTTACCAGATTGACATCACGGTACCGTTAAAGGCCGGGGTAATTGCAGTTAAGGACAGCACAGGTGGTGTGGAAGAACTTCTGGCACCCATATGCTATATCCGGAATAACGGTACTCAGAGGTTGGAGACACAGATCAACAGCTTTCTGGCAGATACAGTGTATAATGCGGCAAACAGTCCGGAATTATCACTGGCAGCTGACAAGCCACAGTCTGCGGACTATACGGAGAAAGAACTGGCATTACGGTTGAAGGCAAATGATGCATGGTGGAATATTTTTCAGGAGACCAATGTATTACAGGTGGATGGGACACACCCCCTGCAGCTGGGAACGCTGGAACCACAGGGAACTCTGGATGGAACCAGCAAAAAGGATATGTTGAGTTATACTTTTGGAGCCTCCTATAATGCCTGGAATATTAATTATCCTGATGGCGGAGACGGTGGAGAAATGAAATATACTATGGGCTATCACTTTAAAGTAGTTAAGTGAATGTAGAACCGGAATCCGGGGTGCTTCCCGGATTCCGCAGGAGAAGAAAATGGAAAAAAGAGAACTAGATATCGAAATAACAGAGTATACTCCACAGGAGCTGGTAGACCGGATAGAGCAGATTAAGACGAGCCCGTTTGGATACAACAAGGAGGAGGTCTATACCTTTGTGCAGGTGCTGCTCAGGGCAATGGAAAAAGAGAAAAAGGAAGAAAATGAGCAGCGGTTCCAACAGATTCAGGTATTGCAGTCCACTAACCGGAAGCTGATGGACAGAAAGGCGGAAACGGAAGAAGCCTTAAGTGCGGTCAGAAATGAATTGGATAAGGTAAAAGCAGAACTGGAGAAGCAGAGAAGTGAGAAAGAAGACCTCCAGGACAAATTCAATCGTTTCACAGAAACACTGGGAGAAATCTCTGAAAATGCAATAGCAAGGGATCAGGAACTGGCAGAATTCCATCGGAGGGAAGCGGAAATCGAAAAAAGAGAACAGGAATTGGCTTTACAGGAAGAAAAGAAACAGCAGGAACTGGAAAAGGCAAGGAAAGAACTCTTGAACCAGTTGGAACTTCAGAAAAATGAAATACTTGCGAATGCGGAGAATCAGAAAAAAGAAATTCTGCGAACGGCACAGGTAGAAGTAGAAGATATTATGAATAAGGGTACATTTATTAAAAAAGAGATAAAGAAACTGGAAGACATTCTCAGACCTGCATTCGACTGGGGAAAAAACAGTTAAGAAAATGACAGCAGAAGAATTTGAATTAGAGTTCAAAAAACGAAAACTGATAAAGAAAAAAAGCAGAAGAGAAAGTGTAGCTGCAATGGTGATCGGACTTCTGCTGGGAGCCTGCATCATTTACGGTGTGTTAGGAATCGGTTTTGTGACAGGTAATTCTATGCGTCCTTCATTTTATGCAGGAGATCTGATTTTGTACCGAAAATGCTTCTACGGGGGGTTAGAGTATGGAGATGTGGTCGTTATTGATATCGGTTCCCAAAATCAAGTGATTAAACGCATTGCAGGTAAAGCTGGGGATATAATAGAAATTGATGAGAAAGGGCATCTGACAAGAAATGGTAGGAGCATTGAGGAGACAGAGGTACAGTTTGGAACTGCTTCCAAGGATGGAACTTCGATAGAATATCCATATTCTGTACCAGAGGGGAGTTATTTTTATCTGGGAGATAATCGGCCGGTTTCATTAGACAGCAGATTTTCAGGAGCAGTGAGGAAGGAAAAAATCGTAGGAAAAGTGTTTGGGATGATGCGATTGTCTTTGGGAAAATGATTTAATGACGGATAATTTAGATTAATCCGGCCGGATAGCAGGGAAGTGTTAACGGCAATGTAGTAATAATATGTTCTGGAATAGATGATTAAGGGGATTCTTCGGAATCCTCTTTTTCATTAGGTGAGTATGTCCCATAAGACAGATTACCCAAATCCGCATAGTGCAGATTTTGCTATTTTGCCACGTTGACAATTTTCTGCCCATTTGCTATTCTCTACTTGTAAGCAGATTTTCTAATTCGAATTTCTATACCGGCATGAGCCGGTGTCTATGACTTCAGAGGAATCCCTGCTTCATTACCCGATAATTACAACAGAGCAGGAGAAGAAGCAGAACGAGTGGAAAATTTGTTTTTTCAGTTGAGATCAGTGTATTCTCCTGTGGTAAGCGTGAGAGGAGAATGCAGATGATCATCAGCCCTAAATGGGATTACTGTATGAAGGAACTGTTCCGTAATGCAGTGATCCGAAAGTACTTTATCAGTGTAGTGTTAAATATCCCGGTGGACAGGATCCGTAGTACACGACTACTGAATACACACCTGTGGAGAAGATACCGTTACCAGAAACAGGGGATTCTGGATGTCCTGGTGGAACTGAATGATGATACGAAGATCAACATAGAGCTTCAGGTGAAGGCAGTCAGGAACTGGGACAGGAGACAGCTGTTTTACCTGGGGAAGATGCTGACGGAAGAGGTTCCTTTCGGCAGAAGCTATGACGTGATGAAACGCTGCGTGGCGATCAGCATCCTGGATTTCAACCTGACGGAAGACAGGCAGTATCATAAGACATACCTGCTGCGGGATGAAGAAGGGAGACTGTTCAGCAACCTGGTGGAGCTGCATGTGATAGAACTGAACAAAGCCCTGATGGGACAGACGATAGATGAGTGGATACGATTTTTTAATGTAAGAACGGAGAGTGATCTGGATATGCTACGGATGCAGACGAAAAATGCCGGAATTTTAGAGGCAATCAAAGAGATAGAACATATGAGCCTGAGCCGCTGGGCGAAGGCACGGTATGAGGAACACATGAAATGCGTGATGGACCGTAAGGCAGAGGATGCCTATGTATATGACCGGGGCGTGGAAGCTGGGATAGAAAGAGGAATAGAGCAGGGCAGGACAGATATTATTGTCAGGATGTATAGGAATGGCTTATCAGTAGAACAGATAGCGGCGGCTACGGGAGAGCATCCAGATGAGGTGAAGAAGCTTCTGGATTCATTAAAATGATAAGAGCGGTGAAAAACTGGGACAGAAAATCCGGAAGCGTTGTTGGCAATGCGGAAAAAGTATGGTATAGAGCAGGCTGCTGAGAGGATTCTTCGGAGTCCTCTTTTATGTTGGCAGCAGATGCAGAACGTGGTACAATAAAACAAAGACTATTGTAACGTGTATTTTTAGGAGGGGAACATGAAGATAAAATGCGACTGGTGCGGTAGCTGGATCAACGATTTCGATCAGGTCTGCCCGAACTGTGGGGGAGTGAACAATAACTATAACCGCCATGCCAACGGCGTGCCGCAGACCATTGAGGAATTGAAAGTCTGGGCGAAGGAGATGAACCTTCCGCTTGAGGAGATGCGGACCTTTATCGGCGAGGATTACAAGGGAGCCAGAGCCTTCGGTATTTACAAGGACGAGACCGACGGAACCTTCGTGGTCTATAAGAATAAGGAGGACGGCACCCGGGCAGTACGTTATAAGGGAACTGATGAAGCATACGCAGTCAATGAACTTTATCAGAAGATGAAGGAGAGGGTGGCAGTGCAGAAGGCACACCAGCAGCCGAAGGCTGCGAAACCGGCTCCAGGAGCTTCTGTTTCTGCGCAGCAAAAGCAATCGGAAAAGAAATTGTCCAAAGCTCTTTTTTCCATTTTCCTGATAGCAATCCTGGCGATCATACCATTGTCCGTTATTTTTGCACTCATAGGAGAAAGCGGACCGGATACCGGTTACTACACTTATGGAGGCCGGAGCTATTACTATTATGGGGACTGGTATGAGTGGGAGAATGATTCCTGGCAATATGCACCGTACGAATCCTGGATGGACAGTGACTATGAGAGTTACTACGATTCCTACAGCTATGACAGCGATGCGGGATATGAGGATTTTGAGGATTCCTCGTATTACACCCCTTATGATGACAGCAACGACGATGACGATAGCTGGGATGATGACAGCTGGGATTCCGGTTGGGATTCCAATGACAGTTGGGACTCCGGTTATGATGACTGGGGATCTGATTGGTAAAATGTGATTCAGAATACATACAAAGGAAGTCTTTGACAGGCTTCCTTTGCTTTTTCTATTTTTAATGACTTCTGACAGGAGAGAACATGAGCAGATTACCCGGAATTACGAGGCAGGACGAGGAAAAAAGATTAAAGCATACGTTGGAGATCGCACAGCGCAAGGTAGATGCCAACAGGCAGAGTGTGCAGGCACTGGCGGAGGAACTGCATGCCATGCAGGAGGAATTCGACGAAAACGACAAGGAAGCCCAGACCCTGTGGCACAATGCAGATGCCCGTTTCAAGTTCGTGAACCAGGATCTGCGCCGGGTGGAACAGGCGAGAAAAAAGCCCTACTTTGGCAGGATCGATTTCCGGGACAAAAAGTTGAAAAAGGACGAGGTCTACTATATCGGCAGAAGCGTCATTGCCGACAATCCGGCCGAACCGGAGGTCATCGACTGGAGAGCTCCCATTGCCAGCGTCTATTACGATGCCGCACTTGGGGATGTCTCATACTCTGTGAAGGGGGAAGGAAAATACAACATCACCCTGTCCAGAAAGCGCACCTATGAGATCGAAAACGATAAACTGAAGGACTTTTACGATTCGGATGTGGTGGCAAATGACGAACTGCTGACGAAATATCTGGCAAGGAACAAAAAAGCGGTGCTGGGCGAGATCATCGCTACGATCCAGCAGGAACAGAACGAGGTTATCCGCAAAAAGCCCCAGCACAATATGATCGTGCAGGGAGCGGCGGGCTCCGGCAAGACTACGGTGGCCATGCACCGTATTTCGTATATTTTATATAATTACGAGCAGGAGTTTGCTCCGGAGGATTTTTACATTGTGGGAAGCAATCAGGTGCTCTTAAATTACATCACGGGTGTATTGCCGGAACTGAATGTCTACGGTGTCTCCCAGATGACCATGGAGCAGTTGTTCGTCAGACTTTTGTATGAGGACTGGGATAAATCCTATCAGATCAAACCGGTGATAAAGGGAGTGACCCCGGCGGTGAAAGGAACGCTTGCCTGGTTTAAGGAACTGGAGAATTTCTGCCTGCGTTACGAATATCGTGCGATTCCCAGAGAAGATGTGATAATCGAAAAGACCGGCAAAGTGTTATTGGACCGGGCTACCATTACACGTCTTTTGAAGGAGACAAAGGATCTGTCCCGGGCGGACAAGATCAGCAGACTGACAGATTACCTCATGGCCCGTCTGGAAAATGAACTGAGCGGAAAATATTATTCCTATACCCAGTCGGAAAAGCAGAAACTGAAGCATTATTACGAGACCTATTTCGGCAAACGGGAATGGAAAGGTTCAGTGGCGGAACTCTATGAGCAGTTCCTGAAAGAAGAGCAGGAAAAGGAGTTCCCGGTCGAGGTGCCGGATGGCAGCTACGACGTCTACGATCTGGCAGCCATGGCGTATCTCTACAAACGGATCAAGGAGGATACGGTGATCCGGGAGGCCGGGCATGTGGTAATTGATGAAGCCCAGGATTTCGGCATGATGGTCTATGCGTCCTTAAAATATTGCCTGAGCAAATGTACTTATACGATCATGGGAGATGTGGCGCAGAATATTTCCGACCGTTACGGTCTCAACGACTGGACGGAACTGCGGAAACTGATGCTGCCCGGAGAATTCGATTATTTCGGCATCTTGCAGAAAAGCTATCGTAACACGGTGGAAATCTCGGAATTTGCCACGGATATTCTGTACCATGGAAGTTTCCCGGTTTATCCGGTGGAGCCTATCATCCGTCACGGGGAACCGGTTACGGTGAAAAAATGTGCGGATTTTACGGAACAGGTGACACAGGCAGAGCAGACTATCCAGAAATGGCAGAGCAAGGGAATGGACACCATTGCCGTGGTCTGCCTTGACGAAGCGGAGGCACAGGAAGTAACGGCAGCCTTACGGGGCAGCGTGGAACTGAATACTGGGGATGCGGGGAAATGGGAGATCGGCGAGGGTGTCATGGTACTTCCACTCAAATATACCAAGGGTCTGGAATTCGATGCGGTATTGATCTTCAATGCCTCAGAGGAGGACTACCCGGTGGAAGACGGCTATGTGAAGCAGCTCTACGTGGCAGCTACCCGAGCCCTGCATGAATTGACGGTGCTGTACCGGTGGAAACTCACCGGTCTGATCGCTGATCCCATATCCCCGGAGCAGAAGCAGCGAATGCGGCTTGCCGCAGATGCCCAGAGGAAACCGGTGAAATCAGTGCAAAAACCGGAAGAGCCGGAGAGAACCAGAGAAGAGATCTACAGACAGCGGGCACAGGAAGCGGAGAAAGAACGGCTTGCCAGAGAACGGTACGGCCCGAAGAAGATCATCGTGACAGGAAACAGTCAGGAAATCACAGAGAACTCTGCACGGAAGAAGACGGGACAGAAAGAGACCGGAAAACCAGTGGCATCCGGAACGGCCACCACCGGAAAGAAGCCGCCGATATCTGCAAAGGTATATGAGACAGGCAGAGCCAACGGCAGGCAGGAGCTGCGGATGGCAGAAAATAACGGAGAGTACGGCGACATGCCGGATGCAAAAACGCTGATGCCAGCCGGACATTCCCGGATCGACTGTGCGGTGCGCATGGTCATGAAGGGCAAGGGCTGTGTGGATCTTCTGAGCAGCTACGGAACCTTGCGGATTACACCTCTTGCGGCGGATCTTTTCCGCATTTGTTTTGCAAAAGGACAATGCCGTGAGTTCCCGAAAGCAGCGGTGATGGCAGTGGGGGATCTCAAATACACAGTGCGGGAGAATCCTTCTATGGTGGAAATTGTGACCGGATCTGCGCAGATTCGTGTAGATAAAAAGACGGGAGCATTGACATTTTTAAATGCACAGGGTAAGATTCTGCTGACGGAACGAAACAGAGAACCCAGACAGCTCGGTGAAAAAAAGAACTGGAGTTTTTTTGCCTGGAAAAAAGAGGAGGTTCTGATGGCCGGAGGAATCGGAGCACCCAATACTTTGAAGATAGGAAATTCTGCTGTTTATGTTTCCTATGGAAGAGAGGATGACAGATATCCGGGGCTGGCTTCGTCACAAGGATATGAGATGATCTTCTCTGCGGGAAGCCGGGTGCTGTGCTGCAATATAGCGATGTACGGGACTTACATTTCCATGGAAGAGACAGAAATCATAGATTATTATTTACGTGCAAAGTGATGGGTGTCACAGGTATGGGCAACAATCCTATGGTGGAATCAGATATAAGGAGAATTATGAAAAAAATAATAACAGCAGTAGTATTTGACATGGACGGTGTGCTATTTGACACTGAGAGAATCTACATGGAGTGCTGGAGAGAAGCGGCAGAGCCTACAGGACTTAAAAATGTGGATGAGATTTCCAAAGCCTGTATCGGAAGAACCTTACAAGGCACGAAGGAAGTGTTCGAAGCAGCGAAGGCAGAGCAGGGCATTGACCTCTCCTTTGAAGAATTGCATGAGGACTGCAGCCGGAGATTTCAGGAAAAGGAAGAACGGGATGGCCTTCCGGAGAAACCGGGTGTGCATGAGATCCTGGAATATCTGAAGCAGAATCAGATTCCTATAGCGCTGGCATCATCCACCAGAAAAACAGCGGTCATGGAACATCTGGACAGAGCCGGAATTACCGGATATTTTCAGAAGATCGTCTGCGGGGATATGGTGGAAAATGGCAAGCCTGCACCGGATATTTATCTGAAGGCCTGTGAAGAACTGGGCGTTGCCCCCGGACAGGCACTGGCAGTGGAGGATTCCTTTAACGGCATCCGCTCTGCCTATGCAGCGGGCTTGTATACGGTAATGGTGCCGGATCAGCTGCCACCCACAGAAGAGATTCTTGCCATGGTAGATAAAAAGTGTGACAGCCTGACTGAACTTCAGGCACAGCTTCCGGAGCTCCTGGTGGTATAGGGGGGACTGAGGATCATTCTGTTGCGGCATGGAACCACAGTACCTTACAGCAGTCACAGGAGGGATCCCGTCTGATCACATGATCCGTGTGAGCAGGTACCATAAAGGCAGTACCGGGCAGCAGAGGGATTTCTTCGTTATCGATGAGAGCATATCCTTTTCCGTCCAACACGAAGAAGCCTTCCTGATCGTCATGCTTTTGCGGCATGTGATATTCTGTATTACGATAGAGGGATACACCCATGCGGCAGCCGTTTACACATCCCTGGTTTTCATCTAACAGAGTGTGCCCGGTGCGTTCGGGCATTTGGGCTATAATGGAATCTAAAGTAGTATAAGGAATCATTTGTATGCCTTTCTTTGGATGTTATGTAACGATTCAGTTACCATATTATTAACAACAGTGTAACAGACTGAGAGAGGAAAAACAATAGACTGCCTGTTCGGGCAGAGTAAAGGAATTTTAAAATGGAAGATAAAGTAACAATACACCCCAGTGAGATTACATGGGAAGAAGTGCAGACATGGGAGCCGGAAAGTTTTGTACTGGTGGATACCAGAGGGGATGAAGCGGTAAATTATGGCAAAATCCCCGGTGCCATCGTCATTTCCGAATGTGAACTTGTAGACAGACTGGCTGAGGCAGCGGGGGATAAAAAGGTAATTCTGTATTGCAGCCGTGGACAGAACAGTAAGGTGTCCGCAGAGTATTTCAGAGAACAGGGAATGGATGCCTACAGCTTACAGGGAGGTTATACCGGATGGCTTTTGAATCTGATGCAGAAGGAACAGCCCCAGACGGAAGTGAATCAGAGAGCGCTGGATATCGAGAAGAGCATCCGCAAGAAGTTCCATAAGGTCCTGTTTTCCCGATTTGCTAAGGCTATTAATGAATATGATATGATCCGGGAGAACGACAAGATCGCCGTATGCATCTCCGGTGGTAAGGATTCCATGCTGATGGCGAAGCTGTTTCAGGAGCTGAAGCGCCATAACAAGTTCCCTTTTGAACTTGTATTTTTAGTCATGGATCCCGGATACAGCGAAGCCAATCGTAAGATTATTGAGAATAATGCGAAGCTGATGGATATTCCCATCACGATTTTTGAATCCCAGATATTTGATGCGGTGTATGATATCGAAGATTCCCCCTGCTATCTGTGTGCCAGAATGCGGAGGGGCTATCTGTACAGCCATGCGAAGGAGCTGGGGTGCAATAAGATCGCTCTGGGACACCATTACGATGATGTCATCGAGACGATCCTCATGGGGATGCTGTACGGCGGACAGGTGCAGACCATGATGCCTAAGCTCCACAGCACGAATTTCGAGGGCATGGAGCTGATCCGTCCCATGTATCTGATCCGCGAGGATGACATCAAGCACTGGAGAGATTACAATGATCTGCATTTTATCCAGTGTGCCTGCCGGTTCACGGATACCTGTACCACCTGCCGTACGGATGGCAGCAGTCCCTCCAAGCGTATGGAGATCAAGAACCTGATCGCTTCCCTGAAACAGACCAATCCTTTTATCGAAGGGAATATTTTCAAGAGTGTGGAGAATGTCAACTTACGCACGATCATCGCCTATAAAGAGGACGGCGTGAAACATCATTTCCTGGAGCATTATGATGAGTGGAAATAAAATAGAAGGTAGGAAATAGGGGCGCTACACTTGACGGAGTCCCCCAGATTAACTTATAATAATCTTTAGTCCAAAAGATGGAAGGCTATATGCACCCTTACAACAGGAGAAGTTATGATCAAGAGTATGACGGGATTTGGCAGATGTGAGACTGCCGAGAATAACAGAAAGTTTACCGTAGAGATGAAGTCTGTGAATCATCGCTACCTTGACGTGAACATCAAAATGCCGAAGAAGCTGAATTTCTTCGAATCTGCGATCCGCAGTGAATTGAAGAATTATATTTCCAGGGGCAAAGTAGATCTGTTCATTACTTATGAAGATTTTTCCGAGAATACATCCAATGTCCGTTACAACAAGGAACTGGCGGCGGAGTATCTGGGATACCTGAAGCAGATGGCCAGTGATTTTGACTTAGACTGCGATATCCGTGTGTCCACTTTGTCCAAGTATCCTGATGTATTTGTGATGGAAGAACAGGACATCGATGAGGAAGAGCTGTGGAAAGAACTGCAGAGAGCCTTAAAGGGTGCCTGCGAGATGTTCGTACAGACCCGGATCACCGAAGGGGAACATCTTCGGGATGATCTGATCGCCAAGCTGGACGGCATGCTGAAGCTGGTAGATTTCATTACAGAGCGTTCTCCCCAGATCATTGCGGAGTACCGTCAGAGACTGGAAGAGCGGGTGAAGGAACTGCTTTGTGATACCACAGTGGACGAAGGAAGACTTCTCACAGAAGTGACGATCTTCGCAGATAAGGTGTGCGTGGATGAAGAATTGGTGAGACTTCGCAGTCATATCGAGACCACGAAGAGTACGCTGATGGCCGGTGGCAGCATCGGAAGAAAGCTGGATTTCCTGGCACAGGAGATGAACCGCGAAGCCAACACCATCCTGTCCAAGTCCAACGATCTGGAAATCTCCAACTGTGCCATTGAGTTAAAGACTGAGATCGAAAAGGTCAGGGAGCAGATCCAAAATATTGAATAAGAGTGATTATTCAGTCGACGAAATTGATCTGAGCTGCTTTGGCATGCTCGCATGCAGGAAGCAGTTTAGATCAATTTCCGGTGACTCGAATAGAGTCACCGACCACAATGAGCAAAACAAGCTGCGAAGCAGCGAGAAGCACGATGTATCGTGCGGTTTTGCGAATGGGGGAGACTGAATAGAGGAAAATGGGTGCAGGTGAGCAGATGAACCGATTGATCCATATAGGATTTGGCAATATTGTAAATACGGATAAGATTATCGCTATCGTCAGTCCGGAAGCCGCACCCATCAAACGTCTGGTGCAGAAGGCTAAGGAGAGCGGGCAGGCAATCGATGCCACTCAGGGACGGAAGACGAAATCGGTACTGGTCATGGAGAACAGTCAGGTCGTTCTGTCGGCACTGCTTCCAGAAACGATTGCGGGAAGAGCACAGGCACTGTGGCCGGAAGAAGAAAAAGAGGACAGAGAAGATGCAGAATAAAGGAATTTTGATGGTAATCTCCGGATTCTCAGGAGCTGGAAAAGGAACGCTGGTGAAAAAACTATTATCGGAATATGACAATTATGCGTTGTCCATTTCCATGACTACCAGACAGCCCAGAGAGGGTGAAGAGGACGGAAGAGAATATTTCTTCCGCACCAGAGAACAATTCGAAGAAAATATTGCAAAAAACGGATTTATCGAGTATGCTCAGTATTGCGGCAATTATTACGGAACGCCGAAAGCTTATGTAGAAGAGCAGATGCAGGCAGGCAAGGACGTTATCTTAGAAATTGAAATCCAGGGAGCCATGAAGATCAAAGAGCAGTTTCCGGAGAGCCTGTTACTGTTTGTTACCCCTCCCAGTGCAGAAGAACTGCAGAAGAGACTGGTGGGCAGAGGAACCGAGACAGCAGATGTCATTGCACAGAGACTGGCCCGGGCTTATGAAGAATCAGAAGGCATGGATGCCTATGATTATATAGTAGTGAACGATGATCTGGATGTGTGTGCCGCAGAAGTACAGAAGTTTGTGGAAGCGGCGAAAAATGAACCGTCCCGTCGTGGAGAATTTATCAAAGAGATCAGAGAGGAACTGAAAGGTTTCGCGAAAGGAGCAAAATAAAATGTTACATCCCTCTTATACCGATTTAATGAAAGTAGTAAACAGCGAGGTAGAACCCGGTGAAGCACCTGTAGTTAACAGCCGTTATTCTATCGTTATGGCAACTGCCAAGAGAGCAAGACAGATCATTGCAGGAGAAGAGCCTCTGGTAACCGCTAAGGTGGATAAGCCGCTGTCTATCGCAGTAGAGGAACTGAATCAGGGAAAGATCAAGATCCTTGGTGATGATGAGGAAGCATAAGATAAATGAAGATATTGTTTGTATCCCTGGGCTGTGACAAGAATCTTGTGGATTCCGAGAAGATGCTTGGCATGCTCCAGGAAAAGGGTTATGCCTTCACGGACGATGAAGCGGAGGCAGATGTTGTAGTGGTAAACACCTGCTGCTTTATCGGTGATGCCAAGGAAGAGAGCATCAATACATTATTGCAGATGGGAGAACTGAAGGACAGCGGACAGGTAAAAGCATTGATCGCAGCAGGCTGTCTGGCACAGCGCTACCGAGAGGAGATCCAGAAGGAGATCCCGCAGGTGGATGCCATTATCGGAACTACTGCCATTGATGAGATCGTGGCTGCGCTGGAGGAGATCCTGGCAGGACAGAAACAGAACCATTATGAAGATATCAATGCCGCCCCTGTGACAGAGACCAACCGGGTTGTCACTACAGGCGGACATTTTGCGTATCTGAAAATTGCAGAAGGCTGTGACAAGCACTGCACTTATTGCATTATTCCGAAGGTCAGAGGCAATTACCGCAGTGTTCCCATGGAGAGCCTGTTAAAGGAAGCCAGAGAACTGGCGGATAAGGGCGTACGGGAGCTGATCCTGGTAGCGCAGGAGACCACGCTGTACGGTGTGGACCTGTATGGGAAAAAGGAACTGCCCGGACTCTTACATGAGCTGGCACAGATTCCCGGTATCTACTGGATCCGTATTTTATACTGCTATCCAGAGGAGATCACAGATGAGTTGATCGATGCCATTGCCGCAGAACCCAAGGTCTGTAACTATCTGGATATTCCCGTCCAGCATGCTTCCGACAATGTGCTGAAGCGCATGGGCAGACGTACTGACCAGGCAGAGCTTCGTGCCATCATTGGGAAACTTCGGGAGAAGATTCCCGATATTTGTTTACGTACCACACTGATCAGCGGATTTCCCGGAGAGACCCAGGAGGATTTCGAGGAGCTGTATCGCTTTATCAACGAGATGGAATTCGATCGTCTGGGTGTGTTCCCTTATTCTCAGGAGGAAGACACTCCCGCAGCCACCATGGAAGACCAGGTGCCGCAGGAAGTCAAGGAATTCCGGAGAGATGAACTGATGGAACTGCAGCAGGCTATTGCTTTTGACAAGGCGGAGGATATGGTAGGACACATCTTGACCGTAATGATCGAGGGCAAGGTTGCGGACGAAGAGACTTATGTTGCAAGAACTTACAGAGATGCCCCCAATGTGGACGGCTATCTGTTCGTGAATACTTCTGCGAATCTGATGACCGGAGATTTTGTTAAGGTTCTGGTCACCGGTTCCAATGAATATGATCTGATAGGAGAAATATATCATGAGTAAAATGAACCTGCCTAACAAGCTGACAATTTTCCGTGTGATCCTGATCGTACCGTTTATTATCCTGTTACTGGGAGGCCATGCCGGATGGTTTGGTGACAACACCTTTGTGACGGATATGATAGCACTGGCTATCTTTATCATTGCCAGCCTCACTGATCTGATCGACGGTAAGATCGCCAGAAAATACAATCTGATCACCGACTTTGGTAAGTTCATGGATCCACTGGCGGATAAGCTGTTAGTATGTTCCGCCATGATCGCACTGATCGAGATGAACCGTATCCCTTCCTGGGTGGTCATCATCATCATTGCCAGAGAGTTCATCATCAGCGGCTTCCGTCTGATCGCCAGCGACAATGGCGTAGTCATTGCCGCCAGCTACTGGGGCAAGTTCAAGACCACCTTCCAGATGGTCATGATCTGCCTGATGATCGCCAACTTCCCGCAGCTACAGATCCTTACAGATATTATTATGTGGATCGCACTGATCCTCACTGTACTGTCCCTGATCGATTATCTGGTGAAGAACAAAGATGTTATGAAGGATACGAAGTAAATTGAAAGTTACGAGCCATGCATAGCCAAAACGGAAACAGCGATCTGGGAGCTTGCTCACAAGTCGCTGTTTTTGTTTTTGGCTATATACGGCGACAGCCGTCAATGAAATAAATGTGGAGCGCCCTTTGCGACACATTTATGAATTGAGTGCATGGCTTGTAATGTAGGGCTGCCGTAAACCGGACG
>OQVS01000067.1_pt1 | contig 49649 bp, 40 predicted proteins | sample 1691601 | NCBI WGS metagenome assembly OQVS01 (sample SAMN03418268, study PRJEB22391) | human gut metagenome | biome: human-gut; feature: organic feature; material: feces | host: Homo sapiens | place: Tanzania | collected 2013-01 | reverse complement strand
CAAGCGGCTTTTTGATTTGCTCGACCTTGTAGACCTGTGACACGATACCAGACAGACAAAGCCACTCGATCGCATTTTCAAATTCGGAAGCCCGCCCCCCCTTCTTAACCAGCTTATATTGGAAACGGGTATTCTTTTTGGAAAGCTGAACGGTAATGTTATCATAGGCAAGTCTGGTTTTCTTGATTTCGTTCAGGTTATTATACTTGCTCATATCATTGAGATAGCTTGCAAGTATCGTATCCTGTGTGTGGCGGACAAGGATGTAGTCCCTCGTCTGCGCAAACTGCATCACACATTCTGGCATACCACCGACCACAAGATACTGGCGATAAAGTTGTATTGCAGCATCGTGGAGGGCTGTTGGCAGCGGCGTATTAGCATTAAAGCATTCCCTTATTTGCGCTACCAGGTTTTCCTCTCCGAGTGCCAACATGAATTCCTCCATATCCATAGGATACAGTGTCTCCATATCGACCTTCCCAACAGGAAAGGAGAATTTCGCTCTGTTTACCGCGACACCAAGCAAGCTGCCTGCGACAATGATGTGATAATCCTGTGCGTCCTCACAGAAGTATTTGAGAGAGGTTAATGCCCTTTCGCAAAGCTGCACCTCGTCGAACACGATCAGCGTCTTTTCTTTTACGATGGTCTGCCCTGCGATGTGGGACAAAATTGGTATCAGATAATTTGGGCTAATGTTTTCCTCAAAGGTTTCGCTCAACTTTGGATTGGTTTCAAAGTTGAAGTACGCCACATTTTCATAGTGGGTGCGCCCAAACTCCAGAATGGAATAGGTCTTTCCGACCTGCCTCGCGCCCTGTAAAATAAGGGGCTTGCGATGTTCGTTTTCTCTCCACGCTTCCAAGAAGCCTGTAATCTTTCTATACATAAGCAGTCCTCCTTAAAGGTACTGGACATAGCATAGCATATATTCATGTAAAAATCAACTATATTTGTGCTTACACCAGCATTAAATAACATGAATATTTCAGCCAATTCATCACAATATGACATGAATTCAGTATTCTTGGTCAACAGCAAAACCGTAACTATCTCCGATATTCGCAGGAGAAGGAAAATGCCGCTATGTGTGGCAGCTTTTGTCCATTTGACAGCGTCCAAAAAAGGAAGAGCCAGCTGCCTTAGAAAGCAACCGGCTCTTTTAAGTACCTGAGAAGCACATGGATTTATCCACAGGAAGGTCAATCACGGTTTTGATCCTTGTCGTAGGTCTGAATATTCTTGATAATCTCGCTCATGTACTTTTCCTCCTCGGAATTGAAGAGGTACTCCGTAATAACCCTTGGGATCACAATGAAAACCGTCAGGAAGGAAACCATGGCGGGAATAATCAAAGAACATCTTTCCGCAATGTCGATTTCCTGTTCTGTTGTTCCAACCCAAATTAGCAATCCACACAGCAGAAGAAATACTGCGATGAGGAGCACAATTGCGAGCCAAAAGACCTTCGATTTGTATCCCTGTTTCACTTCCACCGTCTTTTTAACATTATCGACGTAGGCATCCAAGATATCCGTATACGCTGCCTCGTGTCTTTCTTTCGCAGTTGGCTCATTGAATCGGTTATCTGTATTTACTTCCGCACCTTTATTTAGCCCTTGTGCCGCTTCCTTTATCGTACCGTTACCAATATCACTCATGCAACTTTAGTTCCTTTTTAATTCGTAGCTCTACTGCCTTCGGAGGGACGAGAAAAATATCCGACAAGTCCTGTACCGTTTCATAAAACTGTTCGCTCGACCCATCATGTGCCGCGTAGGCTTTATTATACGCCTCCGTAAACTCTGCAGCAGGCATAAGCAGCTCCGCAGCGAATCGACTGGCGCGTATCTCCTTCGGGTCATCGGACACGTTGTGATTGATCTCGAAGGCATTATAGAACTCTATTTCGTTCGGATCAAAATCAAACAGAAAATGTGCTAATTCATGAGCGACCGTAAATCTCCTGCGCTTACTTGATTCGTCTCCATTAACCACAATAATGCGGTCGGTTCCAAGGCGATCTTTAAGCTCGCCATCAACAGCGATGTATCCACATGTATTGCTCGAAAGTTTCTGCCTAAAAATGGAGAACCCCATACTTCTACATAGTCTAACAATCTCCACCGGGACGCCAAGATTCATTTCTTCGTTGATTCTATCAACTGCGAATTTTACCGTGTCAGGCGTATATTCTTCCTGGCGGATTTTGTTAATTAGCTCCTTGCACATCCTTTTTCTCCGTTCTTTTATTGCTTGGTGACTGGATTTACACAATTTCATATTCTACCACACTCTCGAAGATCTCGTCAATACAGAAATATGCCAAATCCCCAGGATGATAGAACGCTCTCAAAAACTATCCCATGAATATATTGTAGCATTCTTTGATACTTAATGCAACTAAACTTGACACTCCCCCTGGATAAATCCAAGGGGAGTGTCTAAAGGCAATCGGACGCGCCGTCGAGCTTGTAATGCCAGCCGAATAGAGGTTCAGACCATTTTCGTGAGGCCACGAAAATGATAACCGTCGGCAAAGGTGTGCAATGATCGGTCAAAGACTACATGCTTATCGCTATGCCTACTATTCTATCGCCCAAAACGGGGATTCGAAATCGGTTGACCCGCGAAATCTCCACTTGACACGGGACAGCCTGATGGAGTACAATAAAGGCTAACGGACGACCGGCGACGGTGTCCCCTCAGCTCACAGAGGTAACTGCGTGCGTGGTGGCTTGGCGGTTACTTCTTTTTTGCTGTTATGACAGCACGTTTTTTGCGGGAAACGCAATGTGAGCAGAGATGGGCGGGAAAGAACCAAATGAACAACGAACGCAGTTCTCCTGAAAGCAGCAACCACATCGATAACCAGTCAGCCATAGCAAATGAGATTTCGGATATCGCAGCTGAACTGGAGCAGCTTAACGAGATGGCTCAAGCATTCCTCACCAACAAACGCGCATATCGCAGAGATCAGGATAAAGACAAAAGGCACCCGTAAAAGGGTGCCTTCTTTCCGTCTATATACCATTTAACTCTTTCTCTGCAATCAAATGCAGTCTGAACTCTCTTCAGCAAGTTATCAGCAAGTTGAACTCTTTTATCATTTGGAGCTCTTGCTGCTGGTTTTACCCCATATCTTGTGTTTTTGCTCTCAAAACATAACGAACCGTTTCTTCGAGCAAGTTGCCAGCAAGTTAAATCGCGCCAAAACAGGAATGTATTTCTTCTCTTCCCTCTTAAAGTACGAAACAGCAATGCCACAAGAGAAAACTCGTAGCTTTGCTGCCATTGCTAATTAGTGACCAATCAGATTGCCAGAAAGGCCGCCAGTCTCGATCTCCTCCACACTCGCGCCACCGTCCCGGGGGCCCCAGCTGGAACCATCCCAGCTCCACAGCTCACCGTTGACATAGACATCTTCGAAAGGTTCCATGGGCTGTTCGCTGAGAAGCTCATCAGAACTCCCGAAGGAGCGGTACTTGACACCATCACCACGATCAGTCCACCTTCCTACTTTTCGTCTTCATGCTCTCTTCCTCTCTCTTTCCTCTCTCTTTCCTCTTAAAGCACAAAACAGCAAGACTATAGGGTGATCCCCTGTAGCCTTGCTGCTTGTATCCTTATCAATGGCCGATGAGTTCGCCGGACAGGCCACCGATAGTGGTCTCCTCCACACTCGCGCCACCGTCCCGGGGGATCCACTCGGTTCCGGACCAGCCCCACAGCTCGCCGTTGACATAGACATTCTCGAAGGGCTTGATGGGCTCTACGCCAATCAGGTCATCGGCGCTGGCGAAGTTGCGTCTGGACGCACCACTCTCGTTCGTAGTCCAGGTATAACTTGCCTTCTCTTCCTCAGACGGAGTTGCGATAGGATCTGCGGGCTTAGTCTCCTTGGTGGGCAGATCGCGCTCATCGGGGGTTACATCCATGCTGCCGTCCTCACGGGTGCCCATCTCCTGCCCGCCGGATTCCATGTTGGCGGCAGGGGCTTCGGGGTTCACCGCAGGCACATCAACAGGACCGGTGGGATCATCTACGGGATCACCCTGGGTACCGTTGTCGTCGGTCATGGGCAGATCTACGGGCGCCTTCACAAAGGGGTTGGGGATCACATTGGTGTACATCGCTACACCAACCAGAACCAGGGCGACCAGAATCACAGTAACGGGGAACTTTGCCTTTTCCCAGCGCTGCTTCCGGGCTTCTTTCTTATTCATCTCGTCGTAATACTCTTTACCGTACATAAAAACCTTCCTTTCCTTCGGCTCTCTGCAAAGAGCCGGCTTTCTTTTGTTCTCTTTCTTGTCTGGCATATCGTAGGTCAGAACGGCTTGATGGGCGAGTCCGGGAAATCCAGATCAGCGTAATCAGCCTGCTGGAATCTGCCGAACCCATCGAGGTCTGGTTCCTGCTCCTCCTCGGGAGCCCATATATCCCCGCAGGACTCGTGGTACTGAGCAGCTATCTCCTCTTGGATCTTCAACGCCTTGTACTTCGCAGCCGCGCGCTTGAGGCGTTCCTGTCTCTCTCGCTCCCGGCGGGGCAATTCGGGGTCACCAATATCATAATTGATGTTTAGGTAATCGTCAATATAGGGGTTTGCCTCATCGATCGGTTCGCCGGACTGTTCAATTGAGAAGCAGAGTCTCTCAAACAGTTCAAAGAGGGAGCAGCGATCGAGTGTCCTAAACTGGGCGGTCACGAAGTTGGCTTCCTCATCCTCCCCATGGGCGGTATATCTTCCGCCTTCGACCTGTTCGACATTGAGGAAGAAGATCCCCTCCTCTCTTACGAGATAGAAGTACCAAATACCAAAGCATGTGACGACCTCCGCGAAGTGGACCTTTCCATTTGGTGTCGGTATGTATTTTTCAGGTCTGTTGAGCATGATCCGTGGGAGGATGTCTCGTACACAGTATACTGTCATGGTCTCATCTCCTTTTTTCTTTCCGTTGTCCTGAGATACAGTCCCTGTAGTAGTTCAGTTCCTGTATCGTATGTATATGTGGAAGGCGGATACCCCGCCGCCATGGAAGAAGTGGTTCAGGCGGCTGCGATACATCAGGCTGGTATCCTGCCGGAATTTGTAGCTGTCGCGCAGCAGGTGGTTGAAGGAACCTGCTGCGCCTATTCATTTCGGTAAGGTATCAAATTGTCGGTGTATAGCTGACAGCAAAGATTGCCACATGAGCGGCTTCAGCCTCCCTCCTTTGACTATATTATAGCATATATTTTTCCTTGTGCACAATGTTCCCTTTTTTTAGGAGTATTTTCTGCCATTTTCTGCCCATAAACCCGCTTGATCAACGCAAAAAATTTTTTTCGAAAATTTTTGGATAGTACATTGAATGCACCTTTTTGGGGGTGATATGCGGTATTCTGCCGGTGGGCTCTGCCGACTCATTAGAGCATTGTCTTAATCATTGAGGAAGCGAGGTTCATGCCGGATCTTGCGTCACTCGGGGTTTTTGACAGTGTGGCGATATACCGGTCATCTCCGTAGTACACCAGCTTGTAGTGTTTTGTTGATTCCCGGAATTCGAATCCGAGGTCCTGCAGCGATCGTTTCATCGGTGCGGTCACACACTTGAAGCCTTTGAGTAGGGCTTTGAGATCCGTGGCTCGTGCCGCCGCCATGCGTTGGCATTCATTCTTCGCAAGGATATCCTCGAGCACATCCCGTCGCCGGCTCCCCTGCGCATACTGCGGCAAGGAACTCTCGATCGCATCGAGAATGAACTCCCTGATCTCGTTTTGATAAAACTCCTTCTCTTTCCCGAGGTACAGGACAGGCTGGTCTTCCCTACTGCTGAGTTTTTCCTTTAGTCCATAGTTCTCATAAGTAAGCGCCTCGCAGGTTTTTGTCATATCCTCGAGTTGTTTCCTTAGTCTGCGGACATCTGCCTCAGACATTTCGAGAAGCTGACCGGCTTCCTCTTCCGCCTGCGCCAGTTTCTTTTCCGATGCCGACAGTTCCGCGTTGCGAGCCGTGAGCTGCTCGAGGATTTTTGCCCTGAGCACCCCCTGCCATGTATAGAGCTCCCCTATCCTTTGGCTGTTGCAGTATTGCATGATCCGTTGGACTACTATTTCAGCCTGCCTTTGGTCATAGCCGTATTCAGACTGGTGGTATATCCGTTGATGTCCAAAAGCGTCATCCGGGAAGTAGATGCCTATCGCGCCATTGTATTCGTTCTTTCTATCGCAGGAATTCTTGATTGGGGTATTCAGCTGAACATGATCCTCCACAAGGACATGGGCAATACCCTTTAATCTGTTCACAAGTTTTACTGCGTCGACCGGATCCTCGTTATATTGGGTTTTGGATATATACACTACCGGCATCCGGTGTGGCTCATAGCCGTTGATGAGATCGGTCAGGATATATAGATTGTCCGCTGTTAGCTGCAGAGGAGTTCGACGGACCTTCAGGTTCCAATCGGGCTTTATATATTCCTCGTCGATCAACAGGGAGATGAAGTGTGGTGCGGAGAACGACTGGTTCGCGGGCTGGGCTCCGCGCAGATAGTCACGCTCCAGTTGAACCGACATTCTCATATCCGTGAAGTTCATCACGTAGTCCGTGGTCCAAACAACACCGTCCGGCTCTGTCTTTTCGAACCGCACAGCTATGATGCCACACTTGGAATACTCCGCCATGCTGAGACGTAGGGAATTAGCTTCAATCACAAAGCTCGTCTTCCCTATCTCAGATAGGTTGAGATCACTAATTCTGTTTTCCTGATGCGGGTTCTCTTTGTTCCACTTCTCGATTAGCTGCAAGAAGTTCTCTCTTGTCATCTTCTTGTCGATGCCAAGCATCGCAGTAAATAGCTGCATACATCCTCCAGTCTTGTGCGCCTGCGGTTAAATCCTGGTTTTGGGGGCTCACTTCCCCCGGCACGACGCCATGCCGGGGGAAGCCATCGAGGTTTGCCTGCACCCTGATGGAGGCAGGACTTGGTGGGGTTCCATGCGCCTGCAGGCGCTCTGATCCTACCCGCCATGTCGGCGGGACTGCTGCGGGGTGCTTTCGCATTCCCCGGAAGTCGGAGGTTCTCTCAGATCCGCTCGCCCCATATGGGGCGAGACAATATGAGGTGATGCTTCCGCAGACCGCTATGACTCTTCGATCCGCTCGCCCACAAGGCGAGACTTTTGGCTGACGCCGCCGAGCTAAGAGCGTACACGCTTTGATCCACTCGTCCCGTGTGGGGCGAGACATCATAACGCGCTCGACATAGCGCCATACGTTGTACTTCGATCCACCCGCCATGGCGGCGGGACAATAGGCAACAGTATCTCAGCTGCCTTCTCTCTTTCACGGACTGCACCCAGCCAGTATAGAGAAGCAGAGCTTCCCCCCGTTCCGCATGAATTTGCCCCGCCGCAGATGTCTGGTTCCCTATCAAAAAGAGTTAAAAGTCCAACCCTGAGAAGATGAAGAAAAAACTTGCGAAACTGCAAGAAAAAACTTGACAAAAGCGGGGGGGTGTATAATCCAGTCTGTTGGCACTGAATGGATACGCCTTCAAAGCGTGATATAGGGGTATAGCTCAGCTGGTAGAGCAGTGGTCTCCAAAACCACGTGCCGAGGGTTCGAATCCTTCTGCCCCTGCCAATTTTGCTGATGTAGCTCAGTAGGTAGAGCGCGTCCTTGGTAAGGACGAGGTAGTCAGTTCGAATCTGATCATCAGCTCCACGGTCGGCATTCTTCTTGTGAAGGATGCCGATTTACTTTACCCGGGGCGCAGCAAGAGCCGCAGCTTCGAAGTCAACAGAATCTGCGGTGGGTCACATCACCATCCACGGTAACGCAGATAAGCACTCGATCAGAATTGACAAGTTGTGACATTGCAGCTATAATGAAAACACACTATGTTAGGAGGTGTCTTATGACCTACCCTGAGTATCTCAAGCACGCATGGAGTTTATACTACAAGGCAGTAGATTCAGAGGGCAATACAAGACAGTACTATCTCCAGCAAGCTCTGAATGTCCTTGAAAATGTCCCGAGTGGTTACGACAATCGAGACGATTTAATGTCGCGAATTCACTCTATGCTGTGACTCAATCTTCAAGAGCTCTTGTCTTAGTCCATCATCGCAAGTCACATTTACCACCGACCGCCAGCAATGGCGGTCCTTTTTGTTCTTGCATGGCGGTACTACACGGGCGGAATGCGCAATTGTTTTGTGTAGGCGAGACCGCGGCTCTCCTTAAACTCGAGATCCCGTATTGCCTCCTCTGTGGTAACGCCTATACCGTAGCATCCGATCAGGAAGCAACTCTCAGCGAACCAGACGATGTGCCCACGGTGTGTATCTCTTCGGAGCGTATATGGAAAGAGCATTAGTCCTTCCTCACCTCCAACTGCAGCCACCCGCCAAGCGATACTGTCTGCGGCATCTTTTGCCGCGCTTTTGTGAGGCACGCATTTGCGATATGGCTTGGTATTATTATTCTCATGATTTCACTTCGTGCGTCTGCTGTCCCCTATCGCAGTAATAGCGACGCACTATCTCCTTTCTCTTGGTTTCTAACAAAGCGCGAAGTGACCGAATGCCGCGCGCATTGGTCTCTCCGAACAAAAAACAAATGTAAGTCAAGACATGGCAGCAACAAAAAAGCAGAGCAATAATGCTCTGCTTTTCATTGATTCAATCGGACCTCGTGCGGTCTGGGAGTGCATTTGTTTGTATAGAGACAGACATCAGACTTGCCCGCCCACCTGTGCCGCCAACTTTCGATGAGAGACCAGCAAGGCTTGCTTCATCTGTTCGCCGGTCAACTCCCCCTTCGCCCATGCGTAGGATAACGCCTGGGCATAATGTGACACCGGAGCGCCTTCAATAGCATTGATCGCGTCGGCCGTCTTTACCGCGGCGATTCTTTTGTTGATTTGTTTTGCTGTCATGTGCGCACCTCCTTTTTGAGTTTAGTATAACATAGCTTTTGCCGGAATGGAACAGATTTCTGAGGGAACTCATCAGGGAATCGGGATCCTCTCCTCTTTCGCTACCGAGATCCAAACGCGTTCGTTCTCTTCCAACTCCCTGATGGCTTCGCGGGAAGTATCCCCTTGCCCAACACAGCCTTTAAGAGATACGCTCTTCGCGATCCAAATGGTTTTTGAGCCATTCTTCACCATAGATAAATCAAACGGGTAAAGCATATGGATTCAATCCTTTCCTACTTCTGTTGTTTTCCACGCATTTCGCACGCTTTCGTGCATTGTTTCGTTTTGCATCGTTCTCCGACGGATGAGTTCTCTACCCCTCCTGTCCCCTGCAGCGGGAAGTCTTTCCCTTCCCCATCGGGCGTTTCGATGTATTATCGAAAAAGGGGTCGTTCTTCGACGGAACTCGTAAGGGAGCCTCATAGTCGATGTGATCTGAGTTTCCGATGAGCGGTTTTCCCGTAGAACTGTACCGCCGAAAAGGAACCTCCTCCATCGTTTCCATGGAAACATACCTTGTGAGCTTGGTCCGCAAGCATCTGCTGATGAGGTCCGTTTCATAGGCGGTTGATGGACCGATTGCGGTAACCCGTGTGTTGGCACTGAGCGCCTTGCGGAGAGCGCAAAGATCGGGACATGCTACCGCTATCTTGAGCGTGTTATCTTTCGGATAACTTCTGCTGTACGCATCTATGATGGCATTGTCATCTTCCGGGGCATGGCGGGCAAATGCGAGTCGCTCCCCGAGATCCACGATGTTGCTCGGAGCCATATAAACATGATCATGCAGAGCAAATGCTTTCATTTGCATTCTCGCGATCCCGCTTTCCTCCCATGGATCGCTCTCATTCGTTCGTCCCTGTCTATCTCTTTCAACGCCATCAAGGCACCCATGGAAGAAAGTCGGAAGGAACGCTGTGCTTCTTACTGCAAGCAGCACATTGTGTTGCGGCGGGCGACCGAGAAGCTCTGCGTATCCGTCCTCTACATCTGAAAGAATAACGCTCTCAAAAGATGCTTCGATTCTTGGAAAAAGAGCTTCCGTTTTCTTTTCCATTCCGAACACCACATAAACGCCATCCTCTCGGAACAGATATCCAAGGCTGCGGCTGTGTTTTTTTTCGATGCCCGCATTGGAGGAATTCTTGTACGCCGCTCTGATCTCCAAAGTGGTGTAAAAAACCCCGACAGACAAAAGCGCCGCAGGGTCACTATTCTCCATGTAGCAGCAGTCATCGTCCGAGCTATAGAAATGCGTCTTTGAACCAAGGCTCGCAGCGAACGCAGAAAAGCTCGGCTTTTCGACTGCCAGCGTCAAAAACTGCATAGACCGGCAGAAATGAATACCCCTCGCATTCCTTTCAAGTGTTCGCAGGTCCCTCACATTATCTACACTCAGGCGTTCCAAGACCGGGCACTTCGCAAGACGGTTATCGTTGATATACTTCCAGCCGTTCCGAGTGAGAGTAAGGCACACTTTCTTATCCAACCGTTCTTTCTTGATGAGCGGCGGATCTCTATGAAGAAGACGGCTTGCCGCCCTCGTCAGCGACGCATTGGCTTTACAGTCTTCTACCCCTTCCGCTGTCTCTCTGAATACACATTGAGAGATAGCCTTCCGCTGCATGGCGCCCGACTGTGCAAGGAGAGTTAAGAGAGTTGCGGCGTATCCGTCCTCCTTTAGTGTTGTATGGCTCATTTAAGATACCGTCCCCTTTAAGTTAATTTAGCCTGTGCAGAGGGAGTGTTTCTGCTCCTTGACCTCTCCTTCCGCAAATGGCAAAAACCCGTTGATCAAGCGGGTTTATTGGCATTCAAAGTGTACATTTTCATAGTAAAGTGCCAAACCGCTAAACTACCTCGTTGGGGAGCGATTTTCCCCATGCAGTATTATGGTAAATTTGGCTCTCAAAGTGTGTCATTAGAGTTTATTGCTCGCAAAAAGAGCTGAAAATCCCTTATTTCAAGCGGGTTTTCCGGCACACTCCCGTGGGAGACGCTATTTTTGAATTCCTCCCCGCGTTGAAAGTGTACATTTTGATGTTCGAAATAGCCGTGAAACTGCCAGAATAGCTCCTCGTCGCAGCCCAAAATCGAGGCGAAATTGGCGTATCGCAGGAGGGTACCCTTGGGGTTCCCTCCTGCTCCCATCTTTTGAGTTTTGCGCGCCAAAGTGTACATTTCCGTAGACAAGATTGGGGAACCCCCGAGGGTTCCCCATACGCCCTAAAGGTCTAATCGCACAGGGCGCATCAGCCTGATCTTGGCGTCATTTTCAAAGCTGAATGGCTTTTCCTCGCTCCACGACTTGATAACTTTTACTCTCTTCTCTATGTCAGAGATAAACCGAGTATTGATGTTATCAGCATCACAGTACCGCACGTTTGTGTCTGGGATATACCTTGTAACTTCGAGTGCGAGATCCCCATTTTCTCGCCACCCGATTGGTCCGGAATCTGGCGTGATCTCCCTAAGCATTGACTCGTGAAAGTCGCAGAGGAGCCTTCCTCCTTTGCTGTAAAGCGAGACCGGACTGTCGGTGTATAAGGTCGATATCTCATCATCGTAGCGGCTTTCGGTGGCGTTAAGGTATTCATAGCGCTCGTAGTCGCTGGACCTTGAGAACGCACCTTTTGTATATTGCTGCGACGGGCTGCTCTCTTCGTCCCCCGGCGCAGTTACCCGCAGCATGGGAATGATGAGGGAAATGTACTTTGCGATAGAGCGAAGCCTTGATGCCATTGCCCTGTCCAGCGCGGTCTCCCCTACTCCCGCGTCCGGGAGCCTACCAAGCTCGCTTTGCAGCTCTTCAGCGAGCTCCATGAGACGAGCCACCTTGTAGTGTCTCTGCCTATACAACTGCCGCTTCGATATTTCCGGGGAGGCTTCGTAAAGGTCTCGAACATAATCGCCATAGTTTGAAGCGTATCTTCCCTGCACGATCACGATCTCTGTTCTTGGCATATCGGACTCGCACCAGACATAAACCGCATTGAAGTTGTATGGGTGATCATCGGTTCCCATCCGCGACATGATCGCGTCGGAAAGCATATGTGCTTCACGGTTCTCCATTGTCCCCATGCGCATATCACTGCAGTGTCCGAATCTTTTTACGATCACGGTTCCACCCTTAAATGTCGCGAACTCAGCGCCAGCGCTTACAGCATAGTCGAGCCCTGCCTCCACCATAGCCCCGATACTGCCGGCAGAAACCTGCGATATGGAACGGTGCATTGTCGTGAAGGTGCGGACACAGTACTCTCCATGTGTGCCTGCCTGCACCTGCACCGGAGAATACTTCCGGAAAGTATCGAGGATACCTTCCGCCAAGCGCCTTCGTCTGAATGTGTCGGTTTGTTCAAGACAGAGCACCTTCGCAGCCGTGTAGGCATTCAGGTAGATTTCCTCCGCAGACTTCAGACATGCGGCTCTATCCCTGAAAGACATTTGCTCAGGATGGAATTTTGCAGACTTCAAGCGACGAAGTATCTCATCGGCATGCCGCATCGCAATCGCGTGGTTAAATATCTGCATTACGATCCCTCCCTATCTCATGCCCTCCATGCTTCCTCTGGCGGAATTGTCCGAACCTGCGTGAGCTTATCGCGACGAACGATACACACAGACTGAAATCCCCCGCCAACGATTCGATTCGCTCCTTGCTCATCGGCAACGACCGCAATGCGAACCAGAGTGTTTTTATCTACACTTGCGGGCAATGTCCGTCGATCCAGAACCGAACATGCCATTGTTTCCATTCCCGGCTCTATGATAGCCACCTCGACCTGTGTGTCTCCGGATAGAAATGTGAACGAGAGCGGCGAGTCGATTTGGTATACCGCCTTACTGTTCGGAAGAAATGGTATGATCGTCGCCATCATGGCAACGCCATACCTGCGAACGGCTTTCGGTATTGCCTTTCTCTGCGGGAACCGTGTTGAATAGACAAGCCTCGAGTTTTCTCCACCCTCAAGCGCTCGTGAGTCAGTGAGCTGCATGCGGATAGCACCGGATCGATATAGTTGGTCAAGCATTGCTCCGAGCCGGACATCCGTAACATCCCACGGTACAGCGTGTAAAACGGTGTCTCTTAAACGGAGCATGTACTCTAAGAGCTGCCCCCTTGTACAGCAGCCTACCCGCTCCACGATGTATTCTATTTCCGCCGGCATTCCCTGCTTCCACTGCTCACTTGCGGTGAGGAAACTGTTCCTGTCGCATATTTTTGGACTCACAAAAAAGCCTCCCTGTTTTTTAGAGTAGTAGTTATTAAAGCCCCTCTCCAGGGGCATCTTAAACGAGATTGAGGAATGTGTAAATGTTTACGACGATCAACATTGCGCCGACCAGGAGCTCCCCCGTACTCCCCGTTTTGATCTTTGCGAAATGATGGTACTTTCCAAGCGGCCACAACCACTTGATTCCGGTTGGGTTAAGGGAATCCAACAGTAGATGAGAGAACATTCCGGCTGAGAGCCACATCACATAGCCGTCTGTCAGAAAGTCCACATGCGGAACGACCAGACCACATAGAGCGCTTGCCACTATTGCTACAAATGTGAGTGAATGACAAAAGCCCCTGTGCCTGGTTGTCGAGCTGATAGCAAATGACGCAAGCTTCGTTGTGAGGGTCGTGTTGGATATTTTGGATTTTGGGTGGTCAATATCCGGCAGCAGACTGCCGATGACGCCCATAGCCGCGGCGCCGACCTCCATAGGATCAAGAATCTCCGTATGGAGGCATAGCAGACTGGTAAGGGCGAGCCCCCCAAGAATATGGGTTACGCTGTTCACTGGCTCACCCCTCCCTTGAAAGGATATCCTTGAGCATTTCTGTCTCTGGAGTTTGGAAATCCCCGTTCAGCTCCTGCCACAGCAGCGTCAACTCCTTACGGTCCGTTGTTATCAGCTTGCGCTCCAGCTCAGATGCTTTGAAGTCGACAACGACATTGTTGCCGTTAGTAGAGATCAACGCTGTTCCGCGGTCAAACTCCCGGATGGCCTTCGTTTCTCTCTCGGTGAGGTTCAAACATTCCTGGACCCTTCCGGCTTCCTCATTTTCCAACCCGAAAATCATTTTGATCGACGAGGCGTTGATGATCCCGCGCCCATACTCACCACCATTCAATGCGAAGAAATCGTTGAGATCCTGCGTGGCACAGATCGCGGAGCCGCCGTATCCTCGGATGATCTTGAAGATCTCGAGCACATACTCAGCCGCCATCGTATTAGAACCCTGCCCAATAAGTTTCCAGAGCTCATCAAGGATAATGGCCTTTCTCTGAAGAAGATCCTGCTTTGCTTTGTCCCACACATAGTCCAGCGCCACGAACATACCGATGAGGAGCGTCTCCTTGGTCAACTCGGAAATGTCCAGTACGATGTACTTATTGTCCAGGTTCACATTGGTCTGCTGATTAAAGCTCTTTGCGGAACCATACACGAGAGTTTTGAGTGCGAGTCCTACCCTCTTCGCTTCAGGGATTTCCGCCATGACATCGTACACATCCTGCAAGATCGGCATCTCTTTGTAATGTCCGGGGTGTTTCGGGTCTTCAAGGCTCTTGTTGTCCATTGTGATCCCCTTTCGTTCGTACGCGGTCATAACGGCGGCATCCACCAGCTGACGCTCCTCAAGGGTCATGTCCGGCACAAGCAGGCTGAAGAAGATCTTGACCTGCTGCACCTTGTTGGCGAGCAGCGAATCTCCGCCAACACCGTTCACCATATCACTGCCGGAAGCTGCTCTCTGACGGATCTCCAAAATGTTGATGCAGGTGGGAGCCCCGGCACTGATCTTGACATACTGCCCGCCGACCGCCAGGCAAGCACGCTTAAACTCGTGCCCCTTCAACGGTGCAATCGTGAATACCTGAATTCCCTTCATACGCAAGCGCAAAGCTATGCACTGCAGGGCAAATGTCTTGCCCTTGCCGGACGCTCCCATCAATGCCATATTCGCGTTGGAATATAGGCTGCTGTTGAAGTTGTTCAGCATGACAAGAGACTGGTTCTCTCGATTCGTCCCGAGCAGGACGCCATCTTCGTCGCACATCGCGTAGGAGGTGAACGGGTAACCGGAAGCTGCGTCGCCGGTAAGGCAATTTCGCCGGCTCTTCACCTCAATACTTCTGTCGAGCTTGCAGAAAGGAAGTGCGGATTTGAATGCCTGCTCCTGCTGGAACCTGCACACCCGTGTAGTCATTCCATAAGCAGCGAGCGCCTTCGTAAGTGCTTCCACTCTTGCTTCCAGCAAATCGGCAGTATCAGTGCTGATCGTAATAAGTGTAGAAATATAATGGAACTCATCCCCTGCCAGCAAACCACTGCGGAGATATAGCCCGGCGCTGATGCTATCTTCAATGTTGTTTCCCGCCGCACTAACATCATCGACCTCATTGAGCCGGGTCTGGTTCATTCTGATGCTGCGAATGATTTTATTCAGCACTGTGGCGGAGTCCTCACGGGCAATGAACAGGTCAATGTCAACGCCTTCACATGCGTTGATGAGCGGAGACAACCACCCAGCTTTTACATAGGGCGAGTAGCCATCCGATGTGACATAAAGGAAGCTGTAGTATTTTCCATCGACCACAATGTACTTGGAGTCCTGCAGCGAGATGTACTTTGGGGCGATTAGATCGGAGGTCGGGATATACGGGACTTTCGAAGGATCCTTCACGCCATATCCGTCCATATACCTCTGCAGGGTTTCTCTCGCGTGCTGATTGAACGGAACCATTTCAGACTTTCTTCGGTTCAAAAGCATGTACAGGAGCTCCAGCGCGGTGCTGTCCGGAGACTGCCCCCTGATGTATATGTTCCCGCAGGCGTTGATGTTTGCAATCGCCGTTCCGGCGGCTTCGTTCAGGCGTCCCTTTACAGACTCGAAGTCCCTGGCATAGCTGATTGGCGCATCGTCCTCAAAGATGAGATAAAACCGTCTGGATACACTTTCTGCCGAACCGAGCCCCTTGAGAAAATCCATATACTCAACAAGCAGGATCTTGCAGTATTCGTTCTCTTCCCTTTCGATGTCGCGTTGAATATCACTCAACAACTTGTTGACATCCGTGCGGGTAGCGACAGACTTGATCTGCACTTTTGTCGGGCAATTCCGCAGAAAACCTGCGAAGCTCTCCACGATCGAGTCTTGCTCCTGAACGGATTTCAGTAAGAAGTTGATCGGGTAAAACTCGAGCACCTTAATAAAGCGATCATCTGCTGTGACAAGGATCCCATCAACAACCGCTTTCACGCCGGCAAACGACTGCGTGCTCTGCACGGTTTTCTTATCGTCCTTTTTGTTGCGCTTCTTCTCTTTCGCGGCGCTTCGGCTCACTGTTGACTTTAGCTTCTTGCCTGCCCTCTCGCTCCCGCGCCGCTCCCTTTTCTTTTTGAGCAGCATAAATACCATAAGGAACAGCAATGCCGCGAGAATGGAAAGAATACCTATAGAATTCGCTTTTCCTATCGCGTTGATAATTTTCGATACTTGGTCCATAAAAGCTCCTGAGCGGCGTTTTTCCGCCCTCTCCTCTCTTTTTTAGTCCTGGTTATCTTCCGAAGGGATGAAGATATCAAACACCGGAGGTTCTCCGGTGTCTTCGGGGGCGCCGACATCGGTACTGCCCCTATCGCTCACCGCATTCGAGCGGTTGAGATCTGCCCCGAGATTGCCGACGGACTCCCGGTATGTCTGTCCCGCGGCGCCCGATCGTCTCGACTTCTTCACGCTTTCGATATAACTCGTGATCTCCGCCAGCTCGTCGATTTCCACCTCAGCGGGTTCCTCCTCGTCCGGCTCTCGTTTGCGATTAAACTTTACCTCATTCATACTGGAAGCATTGAGTGCGGCCAACTGGCGCTCCAGCTTCTGCTGCTTCTTCTTTTCTTTTTTCTTTACTTCATTTTCAGTCCCATAACCATAGGACAGAACCGTGTCATCATCGTCGAAGCGAACTGTCATACTGACATCCGCATACAGGTCATCAAGGTTATGGTCTTCTATTTCAAATGTGCGACCCGTGAGTTTGGCAATTTTCTTGAGTATCTTATCGCGAGGGAGTTCACTCTCTTCGCTCATGAGTGTTTCCCGGATATTGTCCGGCTTCTTTATATGTGGGTTATATCTGGCAACTCGCTTATTCCTGCGGAAGGCACTCCAATATGTCAGGAACTGAAACAACGAATCGCCGTTGATCCCGATGCATCCGATCACGAGCAAAGGAATACCGGCAAGTACCGCGACATACAGTTTTGCCGAAAAGCTCATCGGGATGAGCAGGATCGGAGGTCCAACGACGATTGACGCTACCAGAATTGCCTCCACAAGGTTCCGCAGACGGATCATGCCTCCTACCACAGACACCTTATCAACAAAATTGGGAGGAATAATGTAGGTTTTCCCCTCTTCTTGCTTACGCATGTTATCACCGCGCTCCCCGGTCGCCTTATACCGTTGTGAGGGTATCGGTCACAAAGAGCATTTCCTTTCCCGAATGATAGACTAAGAGAACTTTGCCGGAGAGCCGCTTACTGCAACTCTCCGGCAATGTCTGACTTACCAGTTATTGCGTGCCATGGTGTTCATCGGATCGCATCTTCCGACCAGGACATGGCTCTCCCAGTCAACCGTCCGCGGTTTGAAGATGACGGCATCACCCCTGCGCAAGTTCTGATAGTTATTGTACTTAACCGGGACAAGCCCGCGAACATGAATGGCGTCAAGGTTAATACCATAAAAACGAGGCTGTCCATAAGCGTCCATGCTAATGTAGGCAATGGTGCCGGAGAAGTGGTTATGAAGGCTGGAATCTCCCAGCATGCGCAGGTACGCATCCGCCATATCGCAGTCGAGGAACTTGCGATCCAGTGCCAGAGTCACGGTGCCTTTTTCATAGTCAACACTGATCTCCCTCACTACTGCGTTAAAGCTGTCACCGGGAGTAAAATCATTCTTGGGGTCGCACCAACGGGTAGCGGACAGATCACCGCCAAACATGCGGGCTACAACACCGCAGCTGGACACAAACACACTGCTGTGAAGAGTGCGAAGAATATCACAGGTCACAACATCGCCGACCTTGATGGGGCTCTTTCTCGCACGGGGAGAGAAAAAGTTGCGCTCACGCAGTTTCTCCATTGCGGCAATACGGCTGCCACGAACTGCGTAATAGACCGTAGGCATACCGATCATGTTCAGGTTCTCCTTATCCAGAGTCCTGCGTGCCTCGGTGATAATGAAGCATACCGTCGCACCCAGCATATCACGAGCCATCAGTGCAAGACGGCGATTCAGCGCTTCGGCGCGGCTGTAGCCACGCTCCACATCTGCTTTGGAGGCGTACAGTGCGCTCTCGATCTCTTCCCGCTCAAAGAAATCGTCAAAGGCAATGCTGACGGGAATGCCGCGGTAGTCAAGCACGACTGCATCAAAGGGAATCGGTCCGCCCTTCTTGCGAACGGCAGCCACCTTAGAACTGCAAATGACTCCTCTCCGTTTGAGGGACATGATACGCGCAAAGGTCTCATCCATAGTCGTTCCGGTCAGATCGTTTACATAGCCGGCGCGGGAAATTTCGCGACCAGTCAGGGCAAAACCATTCTCCTGCTCCGCCTTGAGATCCTCCGCAACTTCGCTTGCGATTTCCTCTTCGGAGAGGTCACTCTCCATGAGAGGTTCCCCCTCATTCTCTGCCATAGGCACCTCTTCGGCGCCAAAGCCTTCTTCCTCTTTGGGGGCATTCTCCGCTTTGCGTGCGCGAGGTTTCTTCGCGACGGGTTTGGGTTCCTCCGCAATGGTTTCTTCGGTAATCGCTTCCACCTGTTCGGATTCGGTGTTTTTTTTGGTTGCCATAACAAATGTTTCCTTTCTCTTTTTGTTTTGTTGATTGTCTCTCTGAAAAGCAGGGTACCAACGAAGCACGTTGGCACCCTGCTGTATCAGTTGTGTTCACCGTCCGCAGTCTTTCGACCATGGACTGTTCTCGTGTTACTGCTGTTCCCGTAGCTTGCCTTGCCCGGTTTCAGCATTGTTGTCGAGGACTTCCCAACTGTGGAAAGCCCGGGACGCGGCGATTTTGCCTTACCCGCCACCGGTTGTTTCTGCTCCTTCGGTCCCTGTACCTTCTCTTGGGTGCCGGCAAGAACATCCATCACGCTGGCGGGCTTAGTCAGCGGCGGCACTTCCTGCTTCGTCAGATTGGGAGTTTTATTTCCTTGCTCTTCCCCCTGTTGGTTCGGTTCCAGTTCTGAATCCTTTTTTAACGCTGGTTTCTTTTCGAGCACCTCGCCGGTGTCCGGGTCCACCGAGATATTGTCCGGCAAGGAAAGTTCGCTCCCTCCGATGGGGCAAACTCCTTCACCTTCATCTCTAGAGTCAAACGGAAGTCCCCCGAATGGTTCATCGTCTGGGTAGCCGTCCGCATATGTCTCTTCGTAAGGCTCGTCATATGTCCCTTCATAGGAGCCGTCGTCATCCACGAACGAGCTCTCTCCCGGTTCTTCGACATAGGAGGTTCCTGTCGCCTCCGCGAGTGCTGGCTTTTTACCTGCCTCGGTTCCAGTCGATGACCGCTCGGATGGAGCACACTCCGGCATCGTATCCTCCACCAGGCGGACATCTCTGTCCTGTTCTTCTTCGGCAAGGCTGAAAGTTATCGTCTCGGTCGTCTTCTGCGCCCCGTGGTCAGCAATCTCAAATGTCAAAACCTCTGTGGGACTTTCCTTCTCCAATATTTCGCTGGTCGGCATCGACAAAGGGAAATCCTGCGCAGGTGCGTTGAAGCGCTGATCCGCGGTCGTGATCTCACCGGCAGGTCGGCGGGTCTGAACGGGCTCTATCCTCCCCCGTGACGTGGTGTCTGACGGTTTCTCCTGCCGTCCTGCTGCCACCGCGTTCGCGTCGTTTCTACGCCGTTCGAGTTCCTTGATCTTGTTGCGGAGCTGTACATACTCAGCCTGAGCAAAACAGTCTCTTTGTTCGCACCCGGGGTACCGCTCAACGAAGGGACGAATATCGCTTATGCTTGTCTTCTCGAACCTTCCCTTATTGGAGAGCGGGTGGATCGCCGCCGTCAGCTTTTTGAGGAGAAGCGGCTTCATATGAGCACACACGACGATTAAGTCGGTTGCCTTAATGCGACGCATCTCGTCAAATGTGAGCAAGTTCCTCTTGCCTTCACCAAGGTTTTCGGAGTACTCCGGGAAAAGGTTGTCTATATGCCCAACCTGTCGATCATCCTTGGTGGAGCGTGCAATAATCGTTGTTTCGCCGAGGAGGTTGACAAAGTACTTAATTGTCATATCATCGTTGGCTCCCAAACAGATCTGCGTTGCACAGCAGCCGAGTATGGTGTTGGACACATTGGGCGTATATACCTGATACAACTGCGTAATGGTCTGCAGAATGATGGTGATGCCAATGTTTCTCGAACGAGCGGTGCTGATTTTGTTGCTGAAGTCCGGTATCATGCCGATGTTCGCAAACTCGTCAAGAATGTAGTTGATTGCTACCGGATTTCCCCCATTGTTGTCCGCGGTCTCGATCTGGTCCTTAAACAGAAATGTGAAGAAAAGAGAGGAGACAAACTGGAAGGTGAAGTCCTGGTCCGGGAAAATGCAGAAGTACGCGCATTTCTCACGACCGGGCGCCGACAGGTCAATATCATCCTCGCTGACCATAAGACGCAGCATCTCGTCATTCAGAACATTGAGCCGCACATTGCAGCCATTCGTAAAGTTGGGCCATACGCTGGGGCTCTGCATCAAAATGATGTTGAGCGGGATATGGCAGAGTGCTGTAGGACAATCCAGTGCATCGACTTCCGCCTTGAATGCCTCCAGATCCTTCAGACTATTGATCTTGTAGTAGACATTGGAGAGCGTCGGCTTGGTGATCTCCGCCGTCAGAATCTCGAGAAACTCATCGAACTGAGCAGCCCTCTCCTCCGCAGTGCGGGCACCCAGCGTTTCCACCGAATGCCCGTTTGCCTCCCGAATGACCTGAGAGATTAGCGATTGCGTCGGACCATATTCGATAAAAATCGCCTTCGCCGCCGCGACAACTTCCTTGATACTCGAATCACTCCGTGCATACTTTATGCTGTAGTCATAGAAAATCTGGTGGTTATCCCCCGTGGCGGTCCTCTCCACGATAAGATCGAGCTTGCTGCGATACTCCTTGCAGTACTTTTCCGCCATGTACATGATGACTGCCTCATAGAGCGTCCTCTCGTTGTTGGCGAAATAGTCGTTCTTATCCGAAGGGTCCGAGGTGTTTTTCATAATGGCTTCCACGAAGATCTTGACGCGGTTCAGATCGACATTTCCCGTTTCCTTGTTGTAGCAAACATCCATGCAGTTCCACGCATCGCTCTTCTTCGGGTTCGCAAGGTTGAACACCTTTACAGTATAACCGTTGTTCCTGAACAGCTTTGCGGTATCAGTATAGAGTTCGCCTTTGGGGTCGGTCACGATCACGGATTCGCCGCGTCGTATTGCCTGCAGCATATTACAGCGAGCATACCCCCATGACTTACCTTCGCCCGGCGAGCCGAAGATACAAACATTTTGGTTTGTGATCTCCCTGGCAACCTTGGTTCCGCGTGGGATACAAACCACTTCCCTGCCCTCGGTGTCATACCCTCCAAGGATCACACCGTTGCAGTGCTGGATATCATCGACTTCGAGCTTCTCGTGAGCCTCTTTCTTCGGCATCCATCCGGCTGTGCCATAGGTGCCGTTTGTTGCCATCTGTACCCCGTTCTCGTCTTTATTTTCGCGCTTATAGCGCTCTAACATGTTCTCCGGATTCATTTTGATCATAATGGTCAAAATACCGAAGACGACCCCAGCGACGAGGAACGGGATCCAAATCTTGAAGTCAAGAAACATGCAGCGCAGGACAGTCAGAAAGCCGGTATCGCCACAATTTACCGCGGTTGTAAGCAGCATGGTGGATACCCACCCGATTACAGTAAAGACCCCACGCAGGATGTTTTTCGTGCCCGAATGGGCAAAATTCTTCGCCCACACGATCAGCTTGTTACCGATCTTGCGAACTTTAGGGTTCACTCATTCATTCCCCCTTTCCTTTAAGGTTTTGGAATGGGAGGCACAAGCGTGCGAGGATCGACATACCACGCACCGTTGCTGCCATCGCAGACCAGCACACCAAAGTCGAGGTGCGCGCCGGTCGACGCGCCTGTGCTTCCCACTGCGGCAACCTGCTGCCCCTTTGAGACCCTGTCCCCCACTTTGGCGTACAGTCCGCTGCAGTGATTGAACAAGGTGTAGTAATTCTTGTTGCCGGACGAGCCAACATAAATCAGCATGTGGATGCCGTTGGTGTTGTTGCTTCCGGTCGCTACTACGATCCCGTCCGCTGTAGAGTAGATTGGAGAACCCATCCCCTGTGCCATATCGATGCCGTGGTGAACCTTATTTTGTATCCCGACAGAAGTAATCGTCCGGATGATCCCGTAGTCACTGGTTACAACATAGGTACCCTTGAGTGGCTCTTCCATGTTACGATTAAGCGGCATCGCGGACGCCTGCCGCTCCTCGTATTCATTGATGATCAGCTGCTGATAACTGCCCTTGTAGCTGGATCCATAACCGATGCCCGGCGTAAAGTCGAGCCCTCCTGTCTCAAGGAAACTCTTGTAGTTTCCCGCAAGCTCCACCGCCCGCTTGTAGTGGGCTTCGCCCTCTTCTGTGAATACTGGGTTCCCGTCGCTCCCGATCGTCGCCCAGCCGTATTCCTGCAAAAGGTGATTAACGCCGTCGAACTCGATGCGCCACAGATACTCGCATTCCACATCGCAGCCAGTACGCATCTCCTCAATATAGGTGGGGTTCCCATCTTTATCAAGGATAGGGCGGTTTTTCTCGTCAGTCGCCGCAACCGAAACAGTATAAGTATAGGACCTTACTGAATAGTTCTTGTAAGGACCTGATTCGCGGGTTCCCTGCTCCGCTGCCGGATAAAGTACAACGCCTTCTTTCATATAGGGTGTCGGGAAAATGAAACGTAGCATATTCTCAGCTTCTTCGCCAAAGAAGCGTTTCAATCCATCGACCGAAACATCCTTCAACTGAGCATCGATTGCCTCCCCTGCCCACTGGAGCCGCTCTTCGGTGGTGATCGGAGAATTGGCGTGGGCTGCCTCTTTCTCTCGGATAAAGGCATCATTGTCGAACCCCGCGCCGTTACGCTCATGCTCGTCATAGAGCGCTGTTAGCAGGTATATGTCATCGGACATGTCCTGAGCGGTCTGAACCGGCGACTTCTCCGCGATACCTACAGTGAATGTGGTAACATTCACCTTGTCATAGTTTTTCAAACCAGCAAGGATACTGTCGAGATACACCTGCCCAGCCTCCCTTGCGGCTTCACTCGCCGCCTGCATGTGTGCCGTGAATGTGTCACACGCCTCTGAGCTGATGTCGTTGTATGCCGACTGTATCTCCGGTATCGCTACATCAAAAGCCTTTGTGTTTCCAAAAAGCGTCGTAACGATCGACGCGGGTACAGCATAGAACAGAGCGTACATCATCAGAAACACTATCAGGAGTACGATGGCAAGAGCTTTAAGGACATTTCCCAAATCCTTCGCGAGTTCGACTGCGGCACCCGCAGCATCGCCTGCTGCCGCCTTCGCCGCTGCCTTCACAATGGATTTTGTTCCCCTTGCGGTATCCTTCATCGTCCCAGCTGCAGACTTCATGCTCTGCGAGGCTTCAGCTCCGGAACCATGGCTGTTTTCGTCGTTGCCCACGGGACACACCTCCTTTTCGATGTGCAAAAGGAGGGCGTACGAATACGCCCTCCTCATCTACTCATCAGTATTCTGCAACTTAATACTCGCTGTCGTTATCGCGGCGTTTCTTCAGGGTGATTACGAGAATTGTAATCAACGCGGCACTTCCGACCGCCGCTGCAACGAACCAAAGAGAACCAGATGCAATGCCTGCCTTGGTGGCGACATAATTGGCGCTTGCCTGGATCTCGTAGCGATCCGGTCCATCGGTCAGTCCGTTGGAATACACCGCCTCAGCCGAATAATAGGTCACAGCGGGATTACCGTCGTGCCATGTCTGACGGCTGCAATGCAGGGTCACATAGCGAACAGAATGTCCTTCTTTGTCAGTCGTCCAACCGCCACGCCATGCCGCGCTCTTGACGCGGAAACTGTCCGGGTCCAGGCCGAGATACTGCAGGTACGCAGATTCGTATCCACTTACAACCGGCGTATTCGCATTATAAGGGATCAGTGCATTGCCCAGATAGTACTCCGTCATATCGGAATCGCCGTACAGGACGCCGGTCACATTAACCGGATCCCAGCTCCAGTAACCCTTTGTACCTTCGCTGCGATGCTCGGTATAGTTGACTGTCTCAAGCTGGAGGACGACATCTTCCCCATCGATCGTTACGGTGTAGGTCCCTGGGACGGTTTTGCTGTCAAGCGAGCCAAACGAAACAGATTCTTCGACGCGCTTCCCGCCCGGGATCACATTCAGCAGCTTGTAGTCAACCCCCTGTAGCTTCCATACGAGGCTGCCGTCGGACAGTTCCTCCGGCACCTGCAGAGTATCGTCACTTTCGTCCGCTGTGAAAGTGTAGATATGAGTGAGAGTGTCCTCGTTTTTCTCTTCCTGAACAAGGCTTGCATACTCTCTCGGAAGCACAGCGCCGGTTCCAGGATTGGAAGGACGGTTGGGGTCTTTGGGCTTATCCAGTTCCATGCGACCAGGCTCTTTGTCAGGAACCACAACAACTACCGTCGGCTCTTCCTCAACCTTATTGACAATGGAGTGACCGCCGTTTGCCATTACAGTTACGGTCGTGCCGGACAGCGGGGAGTACTCAAACCGGAAATACCAGCGTTGATCAGGATCGTACTCGTAATTGGACGGAGCCTTCAGCTCGCGGATATAGTAACTTCCAAGGGGAAGATCAAGCGTAGAAGTACCAACACCATCTTTGATGCGAATCACTTCAAGCAGAGATTCCGCTGGGATCACCGCTTCAGAGATCTCAACGCCATTTTTCGTTGCTGTCGCAGGAATTGCCTCCGGGGTGTCTGCGGCAGGAACAACCGGTACCGGTTCCTCTGCCTCCCCGTCCTCCTCGTCAGATGTCGCGTCATCGCTGTCCGCGATTACCTCGATCGTACCTTTTACAGTAAGTCCATCGGTGTTAGTCACGGTAAAGGCAGTGGTGCCTGCGGAAATACCGTAGAAGCACTCGCTGTCAGGGGCGTAGACCGCAACATCCTTGTCCTCAACATGGACCGAATACTCCTGCGATGCGCCGTCACTGAAGGTTACTTCCAACTCGTCAGCTCTTTCATCGACACGCTTACCGACTATCAGCTAGTAATTGGTGCGGGCAACGGTCATCGTCAGCTCTTCGTCGCCTTCCTGCAGACTGCTGACGGGTTTTGCCCCCGGCATCGGATCCGGCAGTTCGGCATCTTCCGCCAGCACCTCAATAGTGCCGGTTACTGTCTGCCCGGCAGCGGAGACAGTAAAGGTTGTACTGCCAACCTCAGCGCCGGTCAGTTGGAAGACACGGTTATCGTAATTGGTCACTTCTGCGACAACAATGGGCTCGCCGCCCTCTTCAGGGTTCTCCATCTTGTCAACCACTACTGTGATCTGCTCATCGGCAATCAGAGAAGAAAGACCGATATCCAAAGTCGCGGTCTCACCCTTTTTGATGATGAAGTTGCTGCGGGGCATTACGATCCACGCCTCATCAGCGGAAGCATAGATGCTTTGGGCATTATAGAGCCCGAAATAAACATCATTGGCAGGCTTATTGCCGCTCTTTGTTACGGCTTCCTTCAGCACCTTAAAGATGACATTCTGTCGGCTGTTTTCGACCTCCAGGTACTTCGGGTAGATCGTCACCGCCTGACCGGCATAAGCAAGCTCCACATCGATTGGTTCGCCATCAGTCAAGTAGCCCCATGTGGTAGCTACTTCTTTAACTGTATAATGACCAAGCTCCAGCTCTGCGCTCTGCGCCATGCCGGTGCGGTCGGTCTTCACGGTATCGACCAGATCCCCTGCTCTGTAATACACAGTACCTTCCGGGGTGACGATATCCTCTGCGGCATATACCTCAAAGGTTGTTCCGCCTGCCAGGAGGCCCACCTTCCAGATCGGCTTCAGCCCGTTCATGGCAAGCAGGGTTTTATACACTTCGGCGCCAACCAGCAAGTCGCCAGACTTCTCGAAGACGATTCGGGCTTTCTGCGGCACATCCGCCTGCTTGATATTCAGCGTCAGATAGATTTTGCTGTCATTGGCGTCGCTCTTGTTGACAGTGAACGCAAACGGTTCTGCCTGGACATAGCCTTCCGGACTCTCAATCTCGTACAGAAGGTAATCACCATAGACCAGATAATCCGGCAAAGTGAAAGTACCGGTTCCATCCGTCTTGAAATCGATCAGGGTATACGGATTCGGATAGTCAATAGTCTGATGGATCCAGTGGCCATCGACTTTCCAAGTAACAGGCTCCTCCACAGCGGTCTCCGAGCCTTCAGCTACCGTTACCGTACCGGTAATGGTCTGGTCGCCGGGGAGGGTCACACTGTACCGGGTCGTGCCGACGGCAACGCCGGTGATGATCCATCTGCCGTCTGCCTGGTGCTCCGCTTTCGCAATGCCGGTATCTGCGATACGGACGGCATAGGCATTGGCAAAGTCAGTTCTGATCTCTGCCTTTTCCGCATCGGTCCAGCTGATTGCCTGTGTACCGTCTTTAAGGGTTACAGCAGCAGGAGCAAAAAAGTCCAGAGAGACATCAGGAGCTGCCGCGCTCTCCCCCGGTGCAAGCGTGAGACTGCTGTAATCCATCATGATGGTAGGCGGCACAACGGTATCTGCAGTTACAGTGCCATCTGCCGCAACAATCTTACGAGTATAGGGACGCAGCGGGTGCTCAGTCGACCCGTTTGTGGAGATGTTATCCCAGCTCCAGACGCGGTAGGTCGTATTAGCTGCGGGTACTGTCTTACCAGACTGTGCATCGGTCTTACGGACAGTCACGGTCTGCTTGAGAGTCTTATTCTCAAGAATGTAGTTATAGTTATAGTCGTACCAGCCGGAGGTATAAGGATAGTCCTCACCGGATCCGCTCTTCGTTTCCGTAGGTGCTGTCGTGGGATCCGAATCGGGGTCGCGTCCGATGAATACCTGGAACATATCCGGCTCCCGACCTTCATATGGGTTCAGCTCAATTACAGTGTAAAGACCGTAAGGCAGGCGGTAGTCAATACCCGCGGCGCCACCCTCTGCCGAGTTGGCAAGCTCGCCCCAGCTGCAATACACCACGGTGGACGGATCCAGTGTGGACGCGCGGCCTGTTCTATCGGTCCGCAGCACCATGTAAAGATCCTTCATGGAGATCTTTGCAAGGTCCGTCTCTTCTTCACGACCGTCCTCTACGCTGGGATTGCCGTTGGGAAGCGGATTGTCGGCGTCCAGATCCCTCTGCTTAAACCACTCATCAGGCAAAGGAGAGTAGAAGTTATTGTTTACAAGGTCGAGGTAACCCCAGCCAGCGGTAGAAGCGCTGCTGCCGGTGCCATCGCCCGCAGGGTCATCAGTGGTCGAATAGATGGGATTGTCGCCGGCCGCCGCCTTACTATTCAGGTATACCGCAAAGTACACGCCCTCTGCCGGCTCCTTGTTCATCTCATAGGCATTGCCGTCCATCTCATTTTCGACGGTGCGGTTCTCATTGAATTTGGTAAGTGTCAGATCCGCTTTGATGACAGTATTGGCATACTGATTGCTGTTGCCGGTTTCCGAAGCATCCTTGTCTCCAAAGGAGAGAATATTGGTTCCGCTGCCGGTATAGGCATTGGTGATCGTGTAGATCTGACCACGCTTCTCTGCATCGCGGAACACATAGCCATCACTTGGGGTGATCTCCTGCAGGGTATATACGCCCTGTTCAAGGCCGTCAATGGTAAAGCTGCCATCGTTGCCGGTCACTGCGGTAGCCACCAGGTCGCCCTCGCTGTAGATCTTGATCCAGGTCGAGGGCAGATAGATGTCTTTCGCTGCCCGCAGCTCGAATACAGCGCCCACAAAGGAAGCGTCACCCTGTGGAGTACGATAGTTATTGTGGTTAATGGAGATAGTCTCATTGTCCACCTTAGTGACAGTCAAGCGACCACGCTGGCGGTAGTCCTCCACCGTCGCATAGGTCTCGCCATCGGTGTCCCCGCCGCCGGAAACGGTAATGGTTGCCTTTGCTTCCGCACCTTCCACAGGCTTCCCTTCCGCGTCCTTTTCAACCTCGACGGTGATCTCCGCACTCCAGGAATCATTGAGCAGATAGCCGTAGGGCGGCTCGACTTCTCTTACGGTATAGGTGCCTTCACCGAGTTCCACAGTGCAGGGCAGCTCGTAAGTGCCGGCGCCTACACCATCACCGGAGATCTCGATCACTGCACCGGAGATGTTGTCAAAGGCAGACGAACTGGAGGATGCCGGAGCAAAAGTAATGAGCCCGGTATTATAATTAGCTGCATTGAATCTCTCCGGGTCTGTCTTCCGGAAAGAGATCGGGACGGTAGGTCCATCGCCATCCTCCGTACCGGGCTCTGGTTCTTCTTCCGGAATAAAGCTCACGATGCCCATACCAAGATAGTTGATGATATTGGTATCATTCTGGATGCCGGTCTTGGCGCCGGACCACTTGGTAAACCCCAGATCGTTCTTTTCGAGATAGAGCGCAAGCGGCAGTTGCTGGTGGGTTGCGTTACCCAGAGTACGCAGCAGCAGTCCGTTGATATTTCTATCAAAAAGAGCCGCCTCGGTGGCGGTCATGGCATACTTTTGCCCATCAAAGGTAAAGTACAAGATCGGCTCTATAAACAGCTTGTAGTCACCGTTAATAAGAGTGTCATAAGCCATGCCAGTTACATCACTGATCCAACGAATGACCGTCTCATCAGTGAAGTAATTCTTGATAGCCTTGATATCCGGCGCACCGCTTGTGCGGACAATGGTTGGGATGGTCACGGGTGGAGTTTCCCAACCGTATGCACCGACTTGCCCACTAAGCGACGCCCCATTGCGGTAGTCGAACTTGTTGGTTTTTCCGTAGTGTCGGTGGCCCTCATAGCCAGCACTCCGATTTGCGGCATCATATGTCGCTGAAACTACTGTTTGACTGGCAACATCGACCACGCAAAAGCGGATGCCCCAATCGCCGTTCCAGAAGCTATCTCCTGTTACGGTCTCTGTCTGACCGCCGCCGGCTTCCATGTTGCCCTCGCCGACAGCCCATACTGTACTGGGCAAAGCGGTGATGAGGAACAACACAGCCAGCAGCGCCGAGAGAATGCGTTTGCTCATGTTTTCTGTCTCCTTTACATTAAATTGTATATATTAAAAGCAGCCACATTGCTGTGACTGCTCTCTTGAACATATTCTGTTGTTGGTTACATAGAGCCGACCTTGTTGCCGGAGAGCTCATTTGGACCCTCCCAGACGGTTGCTCCGCCACCTTCTTCGCCACGATGATCCTCAATCCAGCCCATCCATTTATCATAGACATACTTCTGACCATTCTCGACCTTGGTATCTCCGTCCTTGGGACCGCCCAGAGATTGCCCCTGCTGCTGTCCGGTGGACTGTTCCTGCTTGCGCTCAGGCTCCTTGGCAGGAGTTTTATCCTCGGTCTTTTCGGGCTCCTTGGTATCTTCTGCATCCTTCCCCTCTTCGGTCATGGTCGCAGGGTCAGTGGACTCCACCTGGTCGACCTCTTCGCCAGCCGGATCAGAGACCTCACTGGGTTCCTTCACAGCGGTGGATGGCTCTTCATTATCCTGACCAGGATTCTCGGCGTTGATCAGCGGATCATTCGTGCCCGGCTGATCTATGTCCTGAGTTTTGGCGCCGCAAGCTGCGCAGCTCAGCAGCAGGATCATGCACAGCACAATTGCAATAAATCTCTTCATATAATGCCTCCTCTTCTTATCTTGTTTTTTGGGTGTCGACATACCAGCTGATCGTCTCATCTGAGATATCGGCAGCAGTTGATACAAAATAGTTGCGAGTCCACACTTGCGTCGTTGCACCGGTGAAACACTCTTCCTTTATTACAGCGCCGGATTCGTGCTTTACCAGCTTCATGATTTCAGCGGGACTCATGGCGGGCGGCGCGTTGACGAACAGGTGGCAATGGTCAACATCGCAATCCAACGCAAGGATCTCAATTTGATTTCGCTCACAGACTTGGGAAACGATAGACCTGAAGCGTTCCTCCACACCGGCAACCTTAAATATTTTACGCCGGCGGCGCGAACAGAACACAAAATGATAGTTGACCAATGACACTGTCGCCGCTGTTTTCCTGTATTTGCCTTCCATGTGTCTATTATAGGGTGAATTAGACACAAATGCAAGAGGGAATTTGATTGTTTATTTCGTAAGGGCTGTCCGTCACGCCGCCATGGAGCTATTCTCTTCGCCCGCCGATCGGGATTCCCCTACGATGAAGATCTTCCGTGACAGGCTCATTGTTGAGGGTAAGGACCTCCCCGGCGCTATTTGTGTACATCATCTCACCTACCGGCTCAACAACATAGTCCTCGCCTCCGATATTTACGGGATAAACAGTTTTATCGCCAAGGCTTTCCATCACACCCTGGTCAGGCTTGTAAATTACGAACTCGCCGCACTCCATACGCCCGTAAGCCCGATTGTTCTCGTCGTAGAAGGTCGCGCCATCAGCGTAAAAAGAGCCCATCTGATACTTTGTGTTCCACGAGGAAGCGGTCACATTGCCGGAGAACCCGACTCTACCAGATCCATCTGCTGTAGACAGGCTACGCCCACTATCCCCCATGTACTGACCAATGGCATCAGCTGTTGCACGCGCTTTTGGAGTTCTCGTTGTATGGTCGCCGTAAGTATGACCGGCGCTGTCGGTTCTGGACTTATACGCAGGCTGAGACATATCCAGCTTATTGTTCGGAGCAGTCATTTTCCCATAGGACTGGCCTTGTGGCGCGTCTGGGATCTTGCTGCTGTACATCCGTCTGTTGTAGGCGTCCTCCATTCCCTTTCCGAAATCAGAAACGCCGGGAGAAACCTCTCTTGAGCGCCCGCTGGCGATGTCCATATTCGCCTTGCTCGCACCCGCTGCTGCGCCGATATTTCCCCAAGTGGAGCGTCCGACCATTCGAGACACAGCGTTTCCACTCTTGTTCGGATCCTGCGCTTTTGCTTCTCTGCCGTCAGGCTTTCCTCCGCCTTTCCCTGGTGCTGCTGTATTGGAAAGCTGTCTGACGCCATTCACTGCTCCACCAAATGTGGATTTTACCACATTTGTAAGACCCTTGGCGGCTTTGGAAGCCATAATAAACGATCCAATAAAGCCATTCTCGTAGTCGACCAGCGCTTTCAGTCCCAGTTTACCGAGCAGATCATCCCAGTGGCAGGAAACACGAAGGAATACATCTATCGCAACAAGCCACAGAACGCCGCCGAAATCGTCGGTTGGTTTCTGAATCGCAAGACGGAATACAATAAGGGACCACTGGCTCAATACGAGCAAAAGCATGTGCGAGATGAACATGTTTACCCAAGAAGAAAAAACAAAGCTGGTTTTCTTCGTGCAGCCGGTACAAATAGCGAGCGGAGCCATGTGAGCAAGAATGCCCAAAACAACATACTCCTCAACGATAATGCAAGCCAGCTTGAACAAATCCACAAACAGGAGAATCGCAAGGAACAGTGCCATCAGAACCAGTACAATCTCAGAGCCTACATTGGCTCCAACAGAGTATTCAAGCGCCGCTCGCACATTTTCCCCGATGTCCGGCGCTGTCAGTGCAGAATCTTCAGCTCTGAGTAAAAGCCCCATGAACTGCCCAAGCGTGTCACTGAAAATGACGCAGAACTTTCCGGACATCACTGTCAGAGGTAAGAATATTAGTGTACGCCCAACTACAGAAAATGGGGATTCTGCGGTATTACCCCCAGGGCGGACCATGGTAAGTACCAAAATTGCCAGGACGAGTAGAATTCCAATGGACACCGCAATGATTTGAATTGCCTGGTCCAGAGCTATTGCTCCACCAAATATTTTGTCAAACATTCGAAACGGGTCAAACGGCAGCGCGCCCTCCCCTGCCGAAGCCTTTGCCGGCTTGGTTATTTCATCAAAGAATGTACCAAACAGCAGGTTAATTGCTCCCATTACGAGGGTCGAAATACCTGAAAGAATCAACTCCAAAAAGCTCAATAGGGTTCACCACCTTTTATATTTGAAAATTGCATTTTGGTAAGACGGAATTGCCCCCCGGGGGACCGGGGGGCAAGCGGAACATCAGGAGATGTTCGAGATGCTTCTGATCGTGGTAATGATCAGTGGGATAGAGTTGATTACGATGTACGCAATGACGATCCGTTTCATCCACTCCCAGCCCATCTGCGTCTGCTGCTTGTTACCGAAGCCCCAAATAATGGCCGCGATAACAAGCCCTACTCCGCACAAGGCAGAGGAGATGCCAAGGATCTTCACCTGTACATTCTGCGCAATGTCAGCCGCCATCTGGAAGATGTCGCTGTTACCCGCCTGTGCGTAGCACACCGTAGTAACCATAACAACCATGAGCAGCAGCATCAGCAGCACCGTATACGCTCTCTTGTTCCTCATTTTTTCGCTCCTTTCTTACAAGGCTGGCTGAGCCTGAATATTGAAGTTAAGCAGCTCTGGTTGAGCCGCATTCTTCCGTGACTTCTTGGACGATGGCGCCTTCTTTATGTTCGCCAAAAGGTCCATGATATCGGTCGTTGCATAGCCCCATAGAAGAATCGACAAGACCTGCAGTGCACGATTTCGTCTGTTATAGACTTGATTTATGGAGTTGCCCCATTCAGATTTATCTGCTTCGTGGATCGGGACATCGGAACAGTAAAGAAGGAGCACCGTCTTGTACAACAGGTCGCCATCAGGTTCAAGCTCTTTGAGGGACTCCAGTGCGGACTGCACCAACTCAATCGCATACGGCTCCGCGTCAGCCGGCACCCCTGCCCCTCCACGAAGCCGAACCCCAGAGCGATTAGTTCCGTACCTTCTGGTCATAATGCATTTGTAATACTCAAGCAGGAACTCTGTGTGATGAAAGTACATGTGCTCAGCAATCGTTTGCTGATTGTGCTCCATGCCCATAACACGGGCAAAGACCGCGTCGAACTTCTCACCCACAAGCTGCTTTATGTATTGCGTGCAGCGGACAACGTATTTGAGCTCGTTTCGCTCCAGCGGGTCTTGGCTCGTCGGGACACCATAAAGGCGCATAACTCTCAGACTTGATCTTGCTCTCGCCTTTCCTTTTCCCCCTGCAGCAAGGATCCCCTCCAGGACCTCTACCGCATTATCAACTGTTTCGCAGATCAGCCTTGTGTTCTCCATGCAGAGGTTCCTATGGGAAGTGATGAATTCCCATGCCTCGTCAGATGACCGATAGTCTGTACAAGAACTTCGTCTGAGTGCACTGGGGAGCGCATCGCCCGCTATCCCGCAAGATGCTACCTTTTCAGCAAATCGATCCATCCTCGCCTTGATTCGGTTCTCGTTTTGGTATGTTGCAAAACAGCACATTTTATAGTATAATAATGCGATAACAATATTTGAGAGTTCCGGGTACCACAGACAAATCTGCTCCGCGAACCGCTGTGGTGCATTTTTGGAGAACTTCACATCATCCTGCACTATCTCCGTGGCGCAATCCAACTCGACGCATTTTAACAGCATTTTCCTTCCTCTCCCCTTTCTTCTCTGCTTGCAATTAGGACAGATTTTCCTCAGCAGCCTTAATGAAGTCCGCCATGTGGATGTTAACATCCCTCTCCGCTTCACGGTCCGCAGATTCAGACAGGAAATGCTTCTTTACATGCAGGACAATGTTGTGTTCCTCGCAAAGAGCAAAAAGCTCACCAAGAATCTCTTTGCTACCATCAAGGTACCACGGGATTTCTGAAAGTTCTGTGCCATCTATATCGCACAGCTTACCGGTCTTTCCGTACTCCTCCAGCTCTCCGCTTTCAAATGCACACAGCAACTGATTGTTGTTCGTGTAGCATTCGATTTGATAATCGGACTCCACACACATGTCACGGATCGCGGCAAGAAGCGCCGCCAAAATAGGCACAAGACCGGGACGCCGATTGGCGATGTGTCTTGATACAAACGGTCTCGGATCACATCCTTCACCACCTTGCCCTCTGCCGCTTATGCCGCGGGCAAACGCCGAGGTAATGTACAACAGCTTCCCCTTGATTTGGGTAACCATCATGTACATCCCAATGATCATGCAGCTCGTCTTGTAATCTGGACTTGCATTGTGTTTAGTAGTCCTCATCCGAATTCTCCTCCCTGTTAATTGGTTTTCTCCTCTGGTTTACAGTCGCCCGATACCGGAGTTGCACCGGCTATACTTCTTCGGGCATATGTCCCACACCAGTTTGTTTCACCGAGTCGGGTGGGCCCACTCAAGAATAAAAACCCAAGAAATGTTCCATGGAGGTATCACAATGAAAGGCAAAATCACCTTTGATGAATCGCTCGAACTCGTCCGCAAAAATGTCTTACACTTACTCAACACCAGAAGCATGACAGTCGCCGAAATGGCTCCTCAGCTTGGAGTAACAGCTACAGTTGTGTATCGATGGCTATCTGGGAAAGCCCTTCCTTCCGCAAAGTTGGTGTACGGTGTCAGTACTCTCTTCAACGTGTCATTGGACTCCCTCTTTTTTATAGATCTTTCCACCGATGTGCAGTCCAAGAAGGTCACCACAGATTTCACTCTTTCTCCCAATGAATCCCTCGCTTTATCCATGTTCCAGTCTTTGAACCGCTACGATCAGGATACCGTGCTTCGTGTCATTACCGCGATGCTGACAAACAACACCGCGGCAACGCACGAGATCGATACGATCGTGGATATAAAGTAAGGTCGGCTACAGACCGAACATATCCGCAAGGCCATCAAGAAAGTCATCCGGAACATCAATGTCCAGTGCCGCCTCGCCCCCCTTGGACGCATCAGCCACACCATAAACATCAGTCCCTCTCGACTCGGTTGCATTACGGGTGCTATCAGCACCGCATGTACCCGGGTCGTTTTCATTCCCGCTATGATCTTCTCCGCAATCTGTTTCTCGCACTTCCTGATCTGGTTCCACTTTGCCGCTGTTGGCAAGGAGATTGCGTGGCTGCGCCGTCTGCACTGTTCCGCGCTCGAGCATCCCCGGGAGCAATTCGGTAAGGATTGCCCTGAGATCTTCCCTTGTAAGCGGCTCCGCCTTACGTGGAACTTCCGTCCCTGTAGCGGTTAACACAAGCTGCGCCACATACTCGGTTTTGTTCTCTACCTTATTAAGAATCTCGTATGCAGCCATTTGCTCCGGAGAAGAATGCTTGAAAGAGAGATTGATCCGGCACGAGCTGTTTTTATTGCTCATGTTCGTCCCTCCTCACTCATTTTCGCCGTTTCTCCATGGCGGCAGTGAGCGCGTAGTACCCGATTGCGTTTGCCTTCAGCTCCGGGATCCACTTCACTGCGCCGGCACCCCCACGGGCTTTGATCGCTTCGGTAATGTACGGACGCAGCCGCAGCGAACCGCCTCCCACGAACACAACGGTTGCCAGAGCAATATTCATGTCCGAGTTTTCCAGAATCGAGGTCAAGAAGTCACGCCCATAGGTTCTCGCGGTCTCCTGGACAAGCGCTGTGACCCTCTGCGGGATCTTCTCCCTCGCACCATCTTCGCTGAGAATACGATCGATCTGGTAATCCAGCAATGCCTCGCCGACCATATCCTGCACTCTATCGTTGATCTTTGCCGCCAGGTCATTAAAGCCCTTGCGGTTGAATGTCTTTGCAAAATCAGGGTCCGGTCTGCCGTCTCGAAGCCGGACAATATCGGTGGTATAGCCACCAATGTCGACAACATATGTAGTGCCATCCCTGCAGATCCGCTGCACTTCGGGGCTGGACTGGCAGGCAGCGAACCCCTGTGGGAAGACATATACGCGGTCAACTGTAATTTCGTACTTGGTCATCTTCCCGCCCTGCGGCTTGTACGAAAAAACAAACGGTACACCGCCATTGCGGTAGAACCTTGTGTATTCACCCTTGTATTTCTCATAATGAGAAATAGGCAGTCCAAGGGCGAGGATGATAGATGTGCGGACTACCCCATCCGCGCCACGGTACTGCTCCGTACCGTTTAGGTTCAGCTCTTTGGCAACTCCAAAGAGTGTAAGTACAGTGTAGCGAGCATCCTCAGTTTTGTTTGCTATGTTTGGTATGTGCTGCTCGCTCACAGTGTAGAAGTGTTTTTGATATTGCAATACCTCGATATCCTCGAGGGTGGCAGGCATACGACCCATATGGTCCTTTACTCCTGCCGAGAAGACAAAGTTCTGAGTCTTCATCAGTTTATTGCCGGTGTCAACGGCGATAATCGTTGCGTTTCCCATATTTTCCCCTTTCTGCTGCCGGCACAGCCGGCTCAAAAAATTTTCTCCTCATCTCCCAGAGTGCCGATAAGGCAGCTCTGGAAGACGAAGTTGTTGCACTATTCCTCGCGCGTCTTTCCCTGCGGAAGACCAGAGTATTCGCCCAAAAGCAATGTTCTGATCTGAGCAAGCACATTGAGATCACAAATGACAACATCGTTGACGTACTGATCGCCAACCCGGTGAGACGGCATAGCCATAAACAGCTTTCCGTCCTCTCCCTGTATCAGCTTTACACCATGGATCTCAAGCAGATTGCCAAGTTGAATATCCGCCACCGCTTTGAGATATGGGGCTTTCTTGCTGTTCTTAGGTTCCAGCTTGAGCAGCTTGACTCTCATCGAACTTCCTCCTTTTCTTACCCAGTAAGTAGTCGTCGATTCCCTTGAATGCCGGGTCCCACGTCATTTTTTGAACTGGAAATCCATATTCCGTAAGGACCTCCCTGAGCTTCTCGACATTCTTCTCAACAAACGGATTCGTCGTCTCGTCCATGTCTGTCGCAAGGATAATTCTGGCTTCGCCAAAAATATCATTGCGCTTTCTCATGGCACCAAGACCTTGACGCAACGCACGGAAATTCCCGACTCCCGGGATGGAAACGAAGGGTCGCCCGCTTAAAAAATGGGCGACATCCGCCTTTAATGCCCCCTCAGTAAGGTAGAGCCCTTTTACGGGTTGACTGACATCTACGCCGACAAAATGCATCTGGCTCGCCATGCTGGCCCCTCCGGGCTTATTCGATGAGCTGAAAGAATAGTATCTCATCTTTGGATTGTCGCTTCGCACCTGCATGCCCACGATCTGCCCGTACATGTTCCGTGTCGGGATATAAAAGCCAGTCCCGCCGACCTTGACCTTGTAGCAGTCGTCCTCCCGGTAAAAACCGGAAACGCCCTGAAGGTTGATTCCCTCGGATACCATGCGTTGTGCATAATAAGAAGCTCCAACGACCGGTACCGATTTATAGCCCCGGCTCCGTATGAACTCCTCGGACAAACCCCGTCGTTCAAGGTTCTCCTCGTGGACAGTGTCAAGCTCCAGCATCTCCAGATAGGAGCTATAAGCCGCATGCAGAACTTCGTCCGTCGCGGCATTCTGAGGCTCCTGGATCTGCTGCGCAGGGTGCTGAACAGTTCTTTGTTTCCTGTCGTCTCTTCTTTCTCCTGAATCGTATTTTTCCTCGAGCCGCCTCTTTGCCTCCCGATTGGAAATCTCGTTCAGTCTGGCGTACATTTCAAAGAGATATCCTCCCGTCGAGCATTTGTAACAAAAGAATACATCCTTTTCGAGAGACGCGTCTCCCTTTCCCTTTTGTTCTCCACAGAAGGGGCAGAAATATATGAGCCGTCCGTGCTCTTCCCGTTTGACTTGCACACCGCACTCATCGAGAACTTCTCTTATGCCGTATCCATGTGTCCTGTCATCGTAGTACGACATGGTCGGCCCCCCTTTCCTATGAAACTGTAAATGTTCGTTTAGTGTGCCGCCCCAGTGAGAGGGGGCGGCATCTCCTTACTTTTGCATGAGCGTTCCCAACACAGTCGCTGCTGCAGCAGCTTCCTCTGCATATTGCTCATCTTTCCGTTCTTCGATCCACTTGAGCGTCTTGACAGCAATCTCCTGGTTCTGGCGGATCCGTTCATCTCCCAGCAACTCTCTGAATGTCTTTCCCGCATACGCGGATGCGGAATGAATAACCACATCGAGCGCGCTTTCAAAGTCACTCTTCACACCGGGGAGCTTTCTTGCGGAACCAACCTTCTTCTTGGTTTCCAGCTTTACATCCGGCATCTTCTGCTCCGTTTCCTGGGGCACCGCCTCTCCACCGATGTGAGTCACCTTCTGGAGCTCCTCCGTATCAGCCTCCGGCTCGGGGATGTCCACAATCAGATCCTCACTGCTGCGTTTACGGACCTTGACCGGTTTCTCTGCAATCAGCTCAGACGCGGGTCTCAATGTCTGCTCCACGGAAACATCAGCGGTTTTTGCCTCTGCGATTTCCTGGGGACCAGGAATTGCAACATGCGGTTGCTTAGACTCCTTTTTGCTCAGCCGCTCCCCGGTCTTTTCGCACTCCACTGCTGCATCGTACTCGGGGATCTCTGGCTTGCTGCGCGTTGCAGACATGCTGCCTACTCCGCTATCGTCGAAATCGGCAAACGACTCGTTTACAAGTGTAAAGCCCGCGTCGACGAGAGCTCTTACTTTCGCGGCTGTCTCAGCACACTGCTGATAGTGCTGACCGATTGGGTCATTCGGCAGGTAGGAGCGGGTGGCAAAGGCGTTCGCAAGGAAGTTCTCGTCTGGATCGTTATAGCTGCAGTAGACACGGCACTCGACCGTTATAGTCGGGTTTCCATTGGCGTCATTTCCCATCGCCGCGATCCTCTTGGAGATCTTGCCTTGCGGATAGACATAGCGGAACCATGCCGTACGGTTGCCAGCCGGAACCACTTTGACAGTTTCGCCCTTTCCGTTTGTTTGTTCGATTGCGATTTTTCCCAAATCAAAATTGTTTTCCATGACACATTTTCGTGCCGTGTATGCTTACGCACACGGCACATCTCCTTTCTTCGTTAAATCTTGGTTCGTACCGTATGCATTTGTGCTCTGAAGCCGTTTTGGCGTACAAAAAACGAGTTGTTACATGTAACAACTCGCAGCTATACACCTAATTCATTTGACAGGTCTTCGACCTTACCTCAGCCACGCCCTCACTCATGTGAACGAGATGTGGTCTTCAACACTTTGCATTCTTATTATATATTACATCCACGCGATTGTCAACGATTTTTACATTATCGTATAACTTAAAAAATTTAGTTATATTATCATGTAATTCCATTCACTGCTGCAAAAAAGCGCCCTGCGATTTCTCGCTGGGCGCAATTTTTCTCTTAAACACAAATATCTATCGTATTTATTATAATCTCTAATTTTCCAAGGGTCAAGAGTCTTTTATGAAAAAATGGCGCAAATGTCATACTTTGAGCGCATATTTCTTACATTTTTTCGGCGTGATCTTCCTGTTGCAACTCTCCCCTGGATTTATCCTTGCGAAGTGTCAACCCTCGCACAATTCCCGGCTCTTTTTCTTCGCCGCAAAACCCAGCCTATTTTCTTCCCTTGTTGCAGCTCGCACACCCCGTCCTTTTGGATCCGGCATCAAATCCCTGCGCAGTTGCTTATATAATGTAGATGCCTCAACACTGCCTACGATGGAATTGCTGAGAATATCTCGTTCTATTAAGGTTCTAGTACCGCAACGAAGAACAAAAGTATCAAGTGATGGGCAGAACGCAAAGGCACAGTGTCCGATATAGTTGAGTTTTCCTATCAATTCCACCCTTTCGAGAGATGTGCATCCAAGAAACGCCCTGCTCTCTATTCGTCGCAGTTCTTCTCCGTTTTTGAATTCGGTGAGCGCATAACACCGCGTAAAGGCGCCTACGTCAATGTAAGATACAGTATCGCCCATTTCTACTTTTTCAAGATTCTCACATCCGGAAAATGCGCCAACGCCAACGCCAATCACTCCATCTGCGAAACGAACCGATTTGATCCCGCTGCACCTGTCACATAGATAATCCGGTATTACCTCCAGACCACTGAATTCTACGGATGCCTCTGAAAACCCTTGCATTGCATCCTCGAAGCTCCTGACGGTCGCAAACAAAACTGATTTGCCGCCTTGGGTAACAGTGATGTGGCAGAGAGGATTATGAATCTTTTTTGCAGCAGTCTTGCTTGTAAACTGCTTTAGCCCGCAGAACGACCCCAGCCCAACGGTTTCTATTTGAGTATTGAAAATGGCCGTGCGCAGGTTTTTGCATTCCGAAAAACAATTATTCCCTATCTGGTCTACACCCTTACCGAACTCAACTTCATAAACTCCGGGACAACGGTAACAAGTTTTGTCTGGTATGGCTTCGACCATCTTGAATACGATACGCGCGTGTGTGTAGCCCGACAGTGCTTTTTTGAAATCCCCATATCTTGTGTATGTGTCTGTCTTCCCGTCTTGCGTCACTTCGATGCAACATTGCTTTTTTTCGTTCATGATTATAACCCCCTTCTGTCTATGATGCCCGTGCTTGTGCCGAGTACACGGACACAGTGGGTCGATGCTAAAAGAATATTAACAAAATCCCAACACGAAATCAATAGCATTTTCAACCCAAAGTTCTCGCAGAAATACTGCAACGAAGCACAAATATGTGCAAACTGACAAAAAAGGAGGTCGAAGCATCAGCTTCGACCTCCCTTATTGGAATTTTTACACAAATCGAACATGCCGCTTCACGAGAGCAGCCATCTTACCGGGCAATTCGTTGAGGTCATCGATCGCAATGGTTCTGCCTCCATAGATTGCCTCCAGGTACTTGGCGCATCCGGCAATCCCGACACCAAAGATGTCGATATTCTTTCGGTGCGATTCCCTGATCATCGTTTGAATCTGTCCACCGGAGTTGTCCCCAGGGCATCCATCCGTGATCACGATGATAAGTTTATTGCCCTCTTCCCTCTTTGCCATGCGTCCGTAACAGGCGCGGAGCGCATGTGCTGTCGGGGTTCCACCGGTAGCCCGCAATGCCATGATGCGATACCTGTCACGCTGATCGACTTTATCGAAATCGGTATAGCAGGTCAAGAGACAACCACCGAGGTCGGTGTGTCCAAAGATGCAGCAAGGGATGTGCATGTTGCGAAGGAAGTCCTCCAGCACAATAGCGGTCTTTATCGCCGCTACTCGGTTGCTCCCACTCATGGATCCGGATTCATCAATCAAGACGCACACTGAGAGATCCGCTTTATCCTGCGGAAGGCGTCTTCTTTCGAAGAAATAGTCATCCCCACGAATCAGGTCCTTGGTAGATATCCTGTTTCCCATCGGAAGGCGCGTCTGTTTACCCCCCTCGATTTTCGTCTTAAAGAGCACCATCAGCTGTCTCTGCATCTTTTTGGATATCTGCAGAAGATTATCCTTGCCGCAGCCGTGAACTGTCTTGTTGTAATCTCTGACCATATCGGGAGTTACCTGAACCGGACGATCCACACGGACATTCTCGCAGCCCGAGAATCCACCGATTTCAGACTGTATGTCCGCTCTTTGCTGCGCCGCAACCTGTCCTTCCGCGATTGCGGTCGCTATTTGGCGGGCAAGGTTCTCCAACTGCCTCTGCTCATCCGCAGTGGGCTGCGGCGTAGCTGCCGCCTTCTGGCGCTGCTGAGACTGTGGCGATTGGTTTGCGGGTTTACCATTCTGACCAGCCGCTTCACCTTTGGAGTTTTGGCTCTTGGAGGAGTCCTTTTTCGATCCTTCGCCATCCTTTGGGTCAGAACCGGAGGACACCTGCGACCCGTTGTCCTGAGATGGCAGTGGTCTTCCCTGCCCGCCCGTCGCCTGAGATCGAGCAGCATTCGCATCATTGATACGTCCGTCAACAGGACGCGTATTGCGGTTTTGAGGATCTGCGCCGCCTTTATTCTCTGTCATTTGCTCAAGGAGCTGGCGCAGGATCTCGGCAACTTGGTCCGCAGCCGATTGACCGGACTGGTTTCCCTTTTTCTCACTATTGCCACTGTTCTGCTTTAGCTGCTCCGCAGCTTCCAGCAGTTCTTTTACAAACGGCCAGACCACAACGACTATCTCATTGACACAGCTGGCGCGGTTTGTCGCACTCGGATTGCAGATCGCACTGTCAACACGGTCAATGCAGCAATACAACGCATCAAACAGTTCGCTTGAATAGCCGTCGTGGACCTTGATAGTGCCAAACTTCGCGTATGCCAGCAGGGCATTCAGGATAATCCGAAGCCGTTCCCCCGCCGCCTCAATGGGTGAAGCGTCCTCTTTAATCGCCGCTTCTTCCTCATCAATGAACTTGTTCTCTTCATATATCATAACATTTATGGCGGCGATATCCCGGGAAAATCCGGGGTATCTGTCGCACATACGAAGCTCGATATAGGCATCCTCTACAATGTTAAGGATATCGTACCATACCTTCGCAAAGAGCCCGCCTATTCCCGGCTTATTCTGGATAAGATTCGTGATCTCATCCATTCTGACATTTTCCTCCGGGTGTGGACCGTCCTGGTAAGGACGGTCCGGATACCACTCACCTTTGGCGATGGCATCCCGTGCCCGGTTGAAAGTCGGAAAGTCCGTGAATAAAACATGAGCAAGTTCATGCTCTGTCAGTCCCATGATAGCACGGTGCTTCATGAATCGCTTGTCGTAAGCAGCTACCAGTGGACCTTCTGTGTTCACGATAATCTCATTGCCATTGGTGCAGGCGGTAAAGTCAGGGTCCTGAATTGTTCTCAGTTCGGCTCGTCTGCCCACATCACGGCAAATCGCATCTACCGTACGCGCTACATAATCCCTATACTGTCTGGAAGCAAAAAACTCCGAGTCGCCCATACTGTCGACGAGAGCGTGAATTTTCTTCTTCACCTGTGAGTAGTAGTTTCCCATGAATTTTCCCTTTCTTTTCAAATCAATCAGATCTTGATGAGGGGTTTGAGACAAGTATCCTCGATCTCCTCATAGTCGTCTTTGTTGTGAACTGCGGCGCTGATCAGCATTGTGCGTTTGCAGGACTCATACAGCTCCATGCCGTTGAGATACGCCTCGTCAGCCCAGTCGATCAACTCTCGATACCCGCAGGAGCCCTGCGTAATGCCGTTTTCCTCGCAAAGGGTACGGACCCGATTGAAGACATCGACCATAACGCCAAGAACCTTTTTATCCTTGATCTCAGTGACCTTCTCCATGAACGCTACGATCTTCGCTTTTTCCGGATAGTCAATGTGCATCTTCCGGCAGCGGGAAAGAACGCTTTGGTTCATGTCGCGAGTGCCCTCGTAGCCGAGGTTGGTCGTCATCATCAAAACAGCATTGGGGTCTCTCATTAGCGTGGTTCCGTCAGGCAGAGTGATCTGCCGGCAATCATCCATCATCGAATTGAGCACCGTCAGTGCTCCCTGCTTCTGAATGGTGCTTGGCTCCTGCACCTCAACAAAGTAAGGCTTGGTGAGCCCCTTCAGAACATTGGACCGCTCATAGCGAACCCGGTTGGCGCTTCCACCCTCCTTGCCGCACAGAGACGCAGCCATCGCTCGCATGCAATCCGCCTCAGTCGCATCTTCCTTTGCAACATGACAGATTTTCTGGTAGCTGCTGACCGGATCCATTGCAATGTCCATGGCGGATGGCATTTCTTCCATACGGTCCGCTACGAGCTCGTTGACGGAGGACTCCGGAACTGCCTGAACAACAAGATCCATTGCATCCATATCAGAGTTGCAGCCCTGAATCAGATACGGCATTCCCAAAAGAACCGCAACCTGCTGCGCAATCGTGGTCTTACCGAGTCCGGAAGGACCATAAAGGCAGAAGTTGCGCTTTGGATGTCTGAGATTAGTGCTATCTCTAATCGTGGTTGCAATCTGGATGGCTTCCTCAGTGACAACTGTGGAGTCCGGTAGATGTGGAATCAACCGTTGCTCTTCTTCGGTGTAGCTGACACCTGGAATGGCATACATACCACACATCTCGTTGATGTTCTTCTTGGCATGACCGCCGGTCGTTTTAGGAGAGGTTTCTCCCGCGAAGAATCTCAATTCTCCATAGATTTCCGATGGTGCATATCTCCCCGAAATAACCTGCGCCTCTTTAATGTTTGAGAGACCGCAGGCAGCGGTGTATACCTCCGGGGCGCCGCTGCCAGCTTTTTTTGTGGAAAGCCTGCGATAAATATTGTCGTTTGCGACAAACATCATACGCGTGAACTCCTTGCCTTCGCTGGATGTCGGGTCCTTGATGTAAGCCTCATAGTTGTCGACCATGCCTTCAACCATTGACATCAGCTCGGAGTCGCCCATAAGGTATCCCATCATGCCATAAAGCAGGTAGGCGGTATCATTCGTGACATCGTTAGAATGCTTTGGCGTAACAGGAGGAAACACCTTTGCGGCTTTGTCCGCAGCGACACCGGCATAGAAGCTCCCATCGTTCGGAATATAGATACACAGTGCAACAGGTGCTGCCGCGATTGCCGCTTTCTTTTCCTCAGTGTCTGGAATCGTGAAATCGTCGAGCATTTGATATTCTCCAACGCTGCAGTTACTTCCTGCTCCGAAGCCCGAAAAGACCTCCGGGTACTTGTGAGCCTGAACAGTTCTAAACAATGCTTTTGTCACAGCTCTGTTCAGAAGAACCGCCGCACCGGATTGCGTCATGTTGAACGAACTGCGAAAATCTGCCTCAGTGGAACGCACATTTTTTGCGTTCCCGAGAGAGCCAGGAAAGTAATTTTCGGGAATTGACCATGTCTGTCCGGGAATAACCATCCCGTTTTCATGATTATAAGTTGCCATAATTTCTTTATCCCTTTCTTCTATTTTTCTTTGTAGTCGTGTAATAGTCCTCTTTTAATGCCCGCTTAGAACGGAAAGTCATTATCGTCCGTCAATTCATAGTTCTCCAGATCAGTAGGCGCTGGTGCCGCAGGAGCGTAGTTCTCGGGCTCCTTTTCAGCCGGCGCCGTATCCTTGCCGGAGTCTTTTCTTGTGCCGGAAGCGGCATACTGAATAGAATTCACGGCGATAGAGCACACGCCCGGTTTTTTCCATGTTCCGTCCGTCTGCTTTTCCTCAGCAGGATCACGAAGAACGCCCGTGACAATCACGCGGCTTCCCTTGTGGACCTTCATTGTCTCGGCAACCTTGAGCGCGTTGTGCTGGAATCCATCCTCAAAAAAGAGAGTCGTTTTGTGTCTCTTGGCATAATCGCCATTACCGGTAATGTATGCCAGCGTACAAATGCCATACCGACCTTTTCCGTTTCCTTTGTCCCTCACAGTGAGGTCATTGTCGATCCACCCTTCAAGAACAACTACATTTACCATTTCAAAATCTCCTTTTCAAAAAACTTAGAGAATCAACTGAATCGGCGCAGAAAACTGCTCCGAAGTCTCTCCTGTGCTTTGTACACCCGCATTTGTCTGCCCGGGTACGGTCAGGCTTTGGGGAGTATATCTGTTCTCATTCATTTCCATTGGGGTTTTCATCACCCCGATTGATCTTCCTTTGCGAATAGTCGCGCAGCAGTACGCCTTTTCAAAGGTGTCGATAAAAGCGACTACCTTCTCAACTGCGGCAAACCAATCTTCATCACTGGCATTGAAGTACAGAGCGCCTCCATTGCCGGACTTGAAGGATCCTCGTTCCGCATAACTGCCGCCGTTTTGGTTCTGCTTCGCAATGGCAGTGCCATTATCGATCGTGATCCGCCACGGAGACTGCATCGGTTTGCCATCAGACGACAAAGGAATCCTGGTGATAGAAAGTCTCGACATGGGCGAGCTTCCGTCATCATTTCGCTTGCTGCTGATGAGCTTGTCGATCCGTAATTCCCACGGTTTATAATCCTCTCGAACCTGAACCGGAGCAGTCGCCCTCCTGAGTTTTTCCTGAGAACTGAACACTGTGCGGATGAAATTGAGCGCAGTCAGCAGCATATTGCTGCGTTCCGCAACCTGCTCCACACCCACATACAGAGGCTCAACAGTTCGGTACACATCGTACCGAAGGATCTCCCGTTTGGACTCCCAAAGGATCCGACGCATCTCGCTCGCAGATAAATTGAATTCTGCGCGCTTGAGGCTCTTCCCTGTCCCGTCGGCATAGTCGACAAGATTCAACCTGATACGCGAGTACTGCCGACCGCCTCCGGCGACTTCCTCGTCACCATCGGCATGGAGCTTTGCATAAGACCCAACCCCGGCAGGCTTTAGCGAATCACAAAACTCAATGAGCTTCTTGGCGTTTTGGATCTTACAGATCTGAGCAGCGTTTCCGGGCTTCCTTTTTTCGCTTTCCATTAACTTTTTCTCCTTTCTGATTTTTTGTTCAGAGACGCAAAAAGGACGCTACTCTTGGCGATTTTTGAAAAATCGCGCAAAAATAGCGTCCTCAATTCGTGAACGGCCAGATTAGCCTACCGCACGCTTCGGCAACCGATTGTAAAAAACAATCAATTGTTTGTCCCGAAGCCTCTACATACTTTGCGAAATCATTGTACTACGATCCTGTAAAATTGTCAACCCTCGATTATCTGATGGTTGCGGAAATATCCCAAGCCGCCATGATTCTAAGCGCCCGCCCACCCCGGTGGCTTCTCATGTTGTCGTCACGCGCTCAAATTTTCCGTCTGCGGGCTTCTTGCGCCTTATTTAGGGAATCACATTGCTTTGACAGCCCAATCGCTCACAGGCCCATTTTCCCTTGCGTGAGCGCATTACTTTAAGTTCTATGGAAGCTCAACCGCTGGATAACGGCTTCTCGACGCAGTCCTCCAGACTCAAAAAAAGACGCTGCCCTCGACGGTCTCGGTAAGCCGTTCAAGAGCAGCGCCTTCAAAGCATAAACAATTCTGTATTGAAAAGTGTACACAACAGATCATTAGGTTTGTCAACTGTCGCGGCTCCAAAATACCTCCTTTTTCGGTAAGATCATATGTATGTAAGTATTTTTCATGCACTGAAGCTCTATGTGTTTATCTAAAAAGTTGTCAAAAGGTTGTCAAAAGTTGCTTTCTTTCAGCGGGAAATGGCTTGATCAAGCGGGTTCGCTGGTATATTGCCCATTTTAGGGTAATATTATACTCCTTTTTTGCCCTTTTCACAAGAAAATCTTTTCTCTTAGCCTTATTTGCGGTATAATGGTCCCATCACCGCAAGGAGGTCGTTCTATGATCCGTAGAATTATCCAGATAGATAAGGAAAAATGCACCGGCTGCGGCATCTGCGCCGCCGCCTGTCACGAAGGCGCCATCGGCATGGTGGAGGGCAAGGCCCGCCTGCTGCGCGATGACTACTGCGATGGTCTGGGCGACTGCCTGCCCGCCTGTCCCACCGGGGCCATCACCTTTGTGGAGCGGGAAGCCGCCGCCTACGATGAAGCTGCCGTGCAGCAGCACATGGCCCAAAAGAAGGCCGCCTTCCATGGCTGTCCCGGTTCCGCCACCAAGCTGTTCCAGCGGCAGGCCGCTCCCGCTGGGGATGGCACTATCCCCTCTCAGCTGGCCCAGTGGCCCTGCCAGATCCGCCTGATCTCCCCCGGGGCGCCCTGCTTTGCCGGCGCGCATCTGCTCATCGCCGCCGATTGCACCGCCTACGCCTATGCTGATTTCCACCGGGACTTCATGCAGGGGCGCGTCACCCTCATCGGCTGTCCCAAGCTGGATGCCTACGACTACGCCGAAAAGCTCACCGCCATTCTCGCGGCCAATTCCATCCAAAGCGTCACCCTGCTGCGCATGGAGGTCCCCTGCTGCGGCGGGCTGGAGCACGCCGCCCACACTGCTCTGGCTGCTAGCGGCAAGGCGATCCCCCTGCGGGTCGTCACCATCCGCACCAATGGCACCCTGCTGTAACTCCCCAATAAAAATCACAAGCCGGTACTCCTTTTGCGGAATACCGGCTCATTTTTGGTTTTCATTCCTCACCCATCAGGGTCAGTGCCTCATGGGCTGCCGCCTGCTCGGCACCCTTTTTGCTGCGGCTCGCACCACGACCTATCACATTGCTGTTCAGGTGTACTTCCACCACAAACTTTTTATCGTGGTCCGGTCCTTCGGCGGAAACCAGCACATACTCTACCCGTTCCTCCGGGTTCTTCTGGATGATCTCCTGCAGGCGGGTCTTGTAGTCCACAAAGGGCGCCGCCTCATGGGTCAGGTCCTCCTCCACAAAGGGCAGCACAAACCGCTGGGCCGCCTCCAGCCCGCCGTCCAGGTAAATGCCGGCGATCAGCGCCTCAAAGGCATCGCTCACCACCGAGGGCCGCTCCCGGCCGCCGGTCTGCTCCTCGCCATGACCCAGCAGCAGCTCCTGGCCCAGCTGTATCTTCTGGGCAAATTCAAACAGGCTCTTTTCGCACACCAGGCTCGCGCGAATTCTGGTCAGGTCGCCCTCCGCCAGGTGGAACTTATGGAAGATATGATCCGCCACAATGATGGAAAGCACCGCGTCTCCCAGGAACTCCATCCGCTCGTTGCACTCTATTTTCTGCCGGCTTTCATTGGCGTAGGAGGAATGAATCAGCGCGCGCTCCAAAAGTGCTTTATCGTGAAAACGATAACCGATCCTCTCCTGCAAAGCCTCCATGGACATAACTGCACCCTCTTTTACTTGGATATAATTTTATTCCGCCTCAGCGGTCTCGACCGCCAGCTGGCTTTCCATCTCGCCGATGATATTATTCTCACAGCAGCTGATGGCCTGCCGTATGGCATTGTAGAAGGCCTTGGCATCGCTGCTGCCATGCGCCTTAATGACCGGCTTCTTGGTGCCCAGCAGCAGGGCCCCGCCGTATTCGGCGGAATCAAACTTCCGCTTAAAGGCGCCCAAATCCTTCTTCACCACGGCGGCCGCCAGCTTATTGGGCAGCGATTTCATAAAGATCCCCTTGATCTCGCTCATAAAGAGCTTGGCCAGGCCCTCGGTGGTCTTCAGGATGATATTCCCGGTAAAGCCGTCGCACACCGCCACATCGCAGCCGCCCAGCGGCACCTCGCGCGCTTCCACATTGCCGATGAAGTTGTACCCGGCCTCTTTCATCAGACCGTAGGCCTCCACCTGCAGCTCGGTGCCCTTGGTTTCCTCCACGCCGATATTCACCAGTCCCACACGGGGATTCGGCACCCCCAGAATACGCTTCATATATACCGAGCCCATCAGCCCAAACTGCCGCAGCATTTCGGGGCGGCAGTCGTGGTTCGCGCCGGAATCCAGCATCATAAAGCAGCCGTCCTTGCAGGGCACCACGGTGCCGATGGCCGGGCGCTTCACGCCCTTGATGCGCTTGACAATGAGCGTACCGCCCACCACCAGCGCGCCGGTGCTGCCGTCCCAGAATCCGTCCCAGAATCCGTCCCAAGCGCCGTCCCAGGCCCCGTCTCAAGCCCCGTCCCAAGTGCCGTCCCAGCCCACGGAAACGGCCCAGCAGCCCCCGGCGCAGCATATCGCCAAGCCCGCCGCCCTGGTGTTCACCTGGCCGGTTAAGGGCAGTATTCTGACCCCCTTCAGCGTGGAG
>OQVS01000065.1_pt1 | contig 49920 bp, 34 predicted proteins | sample 1691601 | NCBI WGS metagenome assembly OQVS01 (sample SAMN03418268, study PRJEB22391) | human gut metagenome | biome: human-gut; feature: organic feature; material: feces | host: Homo sapiens | place: Tanzania | collected 2013-01 | reverse complement strand
CGGCTCGACATGTATCTATCCTAAGGATGCGCCGCAGCCGGGGGGGGGGGGGGGGGGGGGGGCTTTTTATTTCACGATTCCCTTCTCCAAATACTCTGCCAGGTTGCAGCGCACCTTCTGGCCAGCATCCTCAGCTGCCACCTTTGCCATGTCGCTGTCGACCATAATCTTGACGAGCTCCTCGAAGCTTGTCTTGCTCGGGTTCCATCCCAGCTCGGCCTTTGCCTTGGTGGGGTCACCCCAGAGGTTAACAACGTCGGTAGGACGGAAGAAGTCGGGAGACACCTCTACGAGCACCTTGCCCTTAAGCTCCTCGGGACCCTCAACGCAGATACCCTTCTCGTTGATGCCTTCGCCCTTGAACTCGAGCTCTATGCCTACATGCTTGAAAGCATAATAAGCAAACTCGCGCACGGTGTGCTGAACGCCTGTGGCGATAACGAAGTCTTCGGGTTTGTTGTGCTGAAGGATGAGCCACATACACTCTACATAATCCTTGGCATAACCCCAGTCGCGCAACGAGTCGAGGTTGCCAAGATAGAGCTTGTCCTGCTTGCCCTGCTTGATGCGGGCTGCTGCCAGCGTGATTTTACGGGTTACGAAGGTCTCGCCACGGCGCTCGCTCTCATGGTTGAAGAGGATGCCCGAGCAGCAGAACATGTTGTAAGCCTCACGATATTCTTTCACGATCCAGAAGCCATACTGTTTGGCAACGGCATATGGCGAATAAGGATGGAACGGTGTGTTCTCGTTCTGGGGAACCTCCTCCACCTTGCCGTAAAGCTCAGATGTTGAAGCCTGATACATGCGGCAGGTGTCGGCCAGTCCACACTGGCGGATAGCCTCAAGGATGCGGAGCACACCTGTAGCGTCAACATCAGCGGTAAACTCGGGCGAGTCGAAGCTCACCTGCACATGGCTCTGGGCAGCAAGGTTGTAAACCTCTGTGGGCTTAACCTTGTTCATGACCTGAATGAGGCTCATTGAGTCGCCGAGGTCTGCGTAGTGGAGGTGGAAATTGGGCTGGCCTTCAAGATGAGCGATACGCTCACGATAGTCTACTGATGAGCGACGAATGGTGCCATGCACATCATAACCTTTCTCCAACAAGAGTTCTGCAAGATACGAGCCGTCCTGACCCGTAACGCCCGTGATGAGGGCTACGTTTCTTTTTTCCATAGATATGTCTTTACTTTATAATCAAATTAAAAATCGTTTCAAACATATAGAATCTGATTCACAAAAATTCATAAAAGTTTTTTAGAGCGTTACAGACTCTTTGTCTTGTGCTCATAGGCGTTAAACATTGACATTACGGCAGATTGGCATCGTGCCGACCATCTACAACAGGCAGTTGGGGAAACAATTGTTCCACATCTATGCAAACGTTTAGTTTTGTTTTTTGAACAAATGCAAAATTAGCCAAAATCGGACATATTACAAAACAAATCAAAGTTTTTTCTGTTTCAAAAGAACAATTTTGTGTTACATGAATAAAAAAAGCGAGATAAGTCAAGACAATTTGTTAATAAAACGAAACCCAAAGCACTATTTTTGCGCCACACAATAAAATTGCATATATTTGCAAAAGATAAGCTGCACCTCGGCATAGCTTGCAAGCAAGCTTGCATCTCTGCTCTCGGTTTGCATTATCTTTGCATAAGATACAAACCTACGCATTTTTATTCACCTTAAAAACATAACAACTTATGGCAATTGAAAAAACATTGGTTTTGCTGAAGCCATGCACCTTACAGCGCAGTCTGGTAGGTGAGATTATCAGCGTGTTCGAGAAGAAAGGCCTGCAGATCTGCGGCATGAAGATGATACAGCTCGACGACAAGATCTTGAGCGAGCACTATGCGCACCTCAGCGGCAAGCCGTTCTTCCAGCGTGTGAAGGACGCCATGATGACAGCTCCCGTCATCGCCATGTGTCTGTCGGGCGTTGATGCCATTGCTGCCGTTCGTGCTTTGGCTGGCCCTACCAACGGCCGCAACGCTGCTCCGGGAACGATAAGAGGCAGCTACTGCATGAGCTTCCAAGAGAACATTGTCCATGCTTCCGACTCGCCCGAAACGGCTGCTGCCGAGCTGAAGCGTTTCTTCCGTGACGAAGAGATCCTGGAGTGGAAGCAGAGCATCTTCGATAACCTCTACGCCAACGACGAGTTCTAAAACCCTATTGGATTAAACGACAATTGGATTAAGGTTATTAACTGAACTTTCGCATTTAAAATAAGAAAAAAAACAATAGGGCTTAATTAAGCCTAATTGAGATAAGGAAAAGACAATAGAGACAATAGAGACAATCTTTTAGTAGAAAAAAGTAGCTAAAAGATTGTCTCTATTGTCTCTATTGTCTTTAAAAACACCGCAAGCAAGAAACGATTGTCTCTATTGTCTTTAAAAACATCGCAAGCAAGAAACGATTGTCTCTATTGTCTCTATTGTCTTTAAAACATCGCAAGCAAGAAACGATTGTCTCTATTGTCTCTATTGTCTTTAAAACATCGCAAGCAAAAACAACAAATAAAGAATTTATCTATTGTCTTTAAACCTTTCCGGCCAAAAGCCCATTTGTCTTGTCTTCAAAGCCAACGAAGCGTCACCTCGTGAGAGAGAACTTGAGGCTAAGGCCAAAGTCGCGAGTGGTCGTCGGGTAGCTGCTTGACGTAAGCAGCGGCGTGTTCGTCTGTCGGTCATAATAGAAGCTCATGGTGAGCAGACGCGAGAACGAATAGTCGGCAGAGAACGACAGCTTGAAGGCTGTGTTGCCACTGCTTGCCGCCGATGTCATGGATGCGATGTCACGGCTTATGGCTGCCTGCTTGCGATAGCTGAGGTCAAGACGAAGCTTCAGATCGCTGTTATAGCCCGATGAGCTGCGGTTGTTTCGCGACGAACTGTTCTGTTTCTGCTGCGCATCGTTCTGTCCGTTGCCGCTCTTCTTGCTCGTTTTCACCTTACGCGCCTTCGGTCCGAAGGGATTGAAGTTGCTGATGGTGTAGCCCATGCCCAGCACCCAGTCGTGTGATGACGACTCGTTGATCTGCACACTCGTCATGCTGAGGTTCAGCGTGCGTATGGTCTTATACTCGAGCTTACACGTCAGGTTGTTCTGCAACGTGACGTCGATGCCAAGCAACGGCGAGAACGACTCGTTGATGCTCACCGTCGAGACGTTATACATTGACGACGGAACAGGCATGCCCGTGGTAGCGTCAGAGATGAAGCCAAGACCGGGACCCATCAGTTCCATGAAAGTGCTGTACGACTGGTATGCGCCCACGGCATAGATGCTCTTGTAAGAGTGGTTGATGTTTACGCTCTTGAACACATCGCGGAACCAAGGCAGCTTAGACAGTCCGCTGTAACGCACCGTCCAGTTGGGCAGCATGCGCGACAACGTGGGGAAGATGTTCAGGCTGTTGCCTCCCGACGAGGTGTAGGCAGCAAGGAAGGCAGGCACCATTACATCGGCCGAATATAAGCCCACGCCACCGTTGGCAGCATCGAAAGGCTGTCCGGCGAGTGCAGAGCCTTGCGGATAGGTAGCGCCTACATAACGTTGCTCCACGCGCTGACGGAAGCTTTCCAAGCTGTTGCAGAAGCGTTCGAACGAAGCCGAATGGTATCCGTGTTCGGCGTCGCCCATGCCCTCAAAGGCGCTACGCAGCGAGAGGGTTGTCATGGAGAACGTGCCGCTCTGCGTTGTGGGCGACCCTTCATACATATACTGCACGCTGCGCGCCGTTGTCTGTGTGCGGGCGGCGTTGAGGTCGATTTTCAGGTTGCGCACAGGCTCAAGGGTCATGCGCACCTGCAGGTCCTCTGTCTTGTTGGTAGAGGCAGGGGTGGCGATAGAGTCGCTGAGCAACAGCCATCCGCGGTCACGCGCCTTGTCCACATACGAGTCGCCTGTAAGGCCAAAGGCAAAGTCGAGACCCGGTGCCCACGCACCTTGGTTGCGCTTCTGTCCGAAGGCATCGCCCACGCTGGGCATGAATCCGGGCAGCGACATTGAATATTGGTTCGAATAAGACAGACTCACGTTGCGCACCATCATCAGCGTGCGGGCGATTGTCTGCATGGTCTTGTACCATCCCTTGTTGTCGAGCGGCTCCTTGGGCGTAACCGTGATCTTCAGTTTCAACGCCGAGTCGAGACGGCTCTTTATGCCTATGGTGTTGTTGTCGATCTTACGATATTTCAGCTGGAACGGCTTGCCGTCTTCGGTCTTTGCAGAAACGATAAGACGCTTGCTGTTCTTGCCGTGCTTGATCTTCATAAGGGTATCGGGCAACAGCGTTATTTCCTTCTCGAAGCCCTTCTTGTTCTTTGGAAGCTTCGCCTTCTGCTTGTCCAGGTCTGCGCCTTGCTGTCCATTGCGTTTAGACAACGAGTTCTTGTCCTTGGCATCTTTCTTGTTCTTCGCGTTCTTCGCGCTCTTCTTTTTAAGGTTGCTCGACGGATCCTTCTTGAACCTGTCGTTTGCCTTCTTCAGGAACGGCACATGGTTATAGAGCTTCTCCATGTTGAAGGTGCCGTTAAGACGGATCTGACGGTTGTTGCTGATGGTGTTGCCCAGCGACGTGCCGTCTTCAAGGTCGGAGCCACGCATCCAGTTGTAGGTGGCGGTATATTGAGCGTCGGCGTTCACCCAGTCGAAGATGGGTATGAGGTTGAGCGGCAACTGGTAGGAAGCCGTGAACGTCTGGTTATAGTCGAGCGGCGTTCCGAAATGCTTAATGCTCGTCCACACCGAGTCTTTCCATGCCTTATACTGGTCGGCATAGAGGTCCTTATTCACCGGTGTGTAGGGTTCCTCTATTTCCGCGTGCGTGGCACTCTGGAAGTTCATGTGCAGGTTCTTCGTGAGGTCCCAGCGTAACGAGAACTCACGGTTCCACAGAAACTGCTGACTGAACGTGAGCGGCAGTTGTGAGCCGCCAAGGTCTTGCATGTCGCGCTCCTGTAGCTCATAGTAGCTGCGTGAGATCTCTGAGTTGAAGCCCACGTTCTGCGGCAGCCAGTTGAAGCCGAAGCGTCGCGGCAGGTCAAGCCACTTGCTCTTGTTCTTTATCTTCTTGAAAGGCTCAAGAGGCTTGTAGACGGGCACCCACGAATAGTTGAGCGAGCCCTGCCAGTTGTCTTCCTTCTCATAGACCGTGGTCTCGCCAGACGAATAGCGATGGCTGTGGCTGTAGCTGAACGAGAAGTTGGCGGGGTCATAAGGCATGGGGTGACGCTTCGTGGCTATGCCCACACGCACACCCGACAGCGAGAAGTTGGTGTTGGTGGTCTTCGTCACGGCGATGCTCTTTATCGAGTCGCGCTCATGCTTGTCGCTTGCTGCATCGAGGGCGTCCTTGAGCAGCATGTCGGTGTCGAGCGGGTTGTAGCGTGGAGAGGTCTCCTCTTTCGTCACACTATAATAAAGAGGTATAGAGACCTTCGCCTTGTCGGGGAAGAACTTGCCCAGCTCGAAGTTGGTCGTCAGACTATAGGTCTTGTAGTCGTCGGTGGAGCGTGCTGCCACACCGTCCTCCAAGCCGCCAAAGCCATCGCTCACATACTTGCCCGTGAGGTTGACCGTACCGAAGTCGGAGAGTTGCATGTTGAGGTTGCCCGAAGCAGCCCAACCGCCCGAGTTGTTATAGTCTCTCAGGCGCAGCTCGTTGACCCACACCTCACCGCTCTTGGCGTCGGAAGACAGGTTGCGCACACCAACGACCATGGTCTTGACCTCGCCGAGCGTCGGGTTACCCATGACCGTGATCTTGTTGTTGGGTTTGTCTTCATCGTAGGCCGAATAGGGGCGGCTGTAGGAGGCTGTGCCGGCGGCCTTGGCCTTGTTGCGTGCCTTCTTCACAGCCGTGAAGAGCGACAGGGGCACGTCGAGCATGTTCTCCTCGGGCCACACCAAACGACGGTCGGAGGGCGAATTCATGCCATAGTTCGACTTCCACGGCGTGAGCGACAGCGGGATCTCATACTCATAATAGTTGCTCTTATAGTCGGAGCCAAGGCGTATGAACACCGCCAGCTGGTTGTCTTGCAGGTTGGTGGTGTTGGGGTCGAGCGAGTTGGCATGAACAAACATCTGCATGCGCTTATACTGCCGGAGGTCGAGGGTGGTGTTCTTGTAGACAGCCTTCGACTCGCCGTGGCCGAGATTCTCGACGTTCATCGACAACGCCTGCTCGTTACTCTCTACAAGCTGGGGCTGCGAGGGGTCCTGTGCTCTGCTGATGCCGGGAGGCAGCACATAATTGACAGGCGACTTGTCGTTGTTCTCCTCAATGTTGACAGCACCCATCGTCATCTTGCCCTGCTGTGGAGCCGTGGCATCAAGCGTCTGGTTGTACATGCGCCACTTGCCATAGACGAGGTCGAGGTTGCCAAAGCGCAGAACGATGGGCTTCTTGAAGCCAGCGAGGAACATACGCATGAAACGTATGGATGTGAAATCGCTGATGCCACCCACGCGCTGCTCATAGTCGCTCAGGGGAATGCGGAACTGGTACCATGTGACATGGTCGGTCTCGCCGTTTCTCAACTTTGGCGACACCTCGCGCTTGTCGACGATGTAGTTTTGACCCACAACGAGGTCCTCAGGACGAATGGAGATGCGATACTGATAGTATTTCTCATATTCGTTGAGTGTGTAGTCTTGGTTTATGTCCTCCACATCGGGGGTGGTCTTGTAAGAAGTGTCGTAGCCCTCGGTGCGGCTGTCGTTGTCGGGCGAGTTGCCTTGCGGGTTGTTTATATACTTGTAACGCAGCAAGATGGGTGCCTCCATGCGGTCGAGGTCGGAGCCACGGAAATAGTGGTAGTTGTCGCCGGCGGGGTCTGCCCATATTGAGTCGTAGGCGGCCTTGCTGATCTTGCCCTCGATGGTCTTCAGGAAGTTCTGATAGGTCTCGAAGGTCTGCTCCTCCTGGTCGTTCAGTCCGTTGAAGCCCACATCTTGCAGGGCACGCGCTCCCTTGGCCGACGCGAACGAATAGGTCACGGTGGCCTGTGTGGGAATCTTGCCCCATTGGGTCTTTACAAAACTGTTGGAGCCGTCGACGGGCATTCCGCTCTCATAGAATTTCTTTCCGTCGCGCAGAATGTCTTCGCTCACCTCGCCGAGGTTAAGATAGAAATCGCCGCCAAAATCGCTGGCGTTGCCGTCGCGCCTACTGTAGATGAAGGGGTCGAGCATCCAAAACTCCACATATTCTATATTGGCAGCCTCAAAGTCGTTGGTGTCGAGCTTGCGCATCATGCCGCCCCAATGGTTCTCGGGGTTGTTGAGCGTTCCGTCATAGGCAAGATCCGTACTGAAGTTGTAAGGGCCGCGCTCTGACGGATAGAAAGCGAGGTTGAGCACGCTGAGCATTGATGTTGCTCCGCTGTAGCTGTTCTGGTTGCGTTTCGGGAACAGTTCGCGCACAGGCACCTCACGCACATAATGATTTGACAGCTGGTTAAGGTCACTCTTTATGTGGGATGGGGTGAGCGACGAGGAGCGGCGCGTGAAGAGCGGGTCGATGGTGTACCAAGCCAGGCGGGCACGGTTGTAGCCGCTGGCGAGGGTGGTCTTGTCCTTGCTCTCGGGGAACATGGTCGGCACGCTTGAGATGATCCATGATGTGGGGGTGCTCACGTCGATGGTGTTCTTTGTGTCTTCAAAGTCGTCAATGTAAGAGGCGTTGTCTTGCGTGCCGTGGCTCTGTCCTGCCAGGAGCTGTGCAAACTCGCCCGAGAACGAGATGTTCGAGGGTTGCGTGAGATGGAGGAACGGAATCTTGTCGAGCATGTTGGTGACCCACTGGCTCTCCTTCTTCCAGTTCATGTTAACGCCCCACAACGTGTTGTTGAGCGGCTCGCTGCCCATGTTCACCTTTGTGGTGAGGGCTTGCTCCGAGAGGTGCTGTATGGTTCCCGACATCTGGAAGTTTTTCGAGAAGTCGTACTCCCAGTTCATTCCGAACATGGTCTTGCGCTGCTGACCGTAGTCGCTGTTGCTCTCCAACGACACGTTGACAGACGTGCCCGCATCGATGATGCTCTGGTTGAGGATGGTCACCTCGCCAGCGCTATAGTCGACAGAATAGTCGGAGTTTTCGGTGAGCTTCACGCCACCTGCCGTAACGACCACCGAGCCTTGCGGCACATTGTATGCGCCGAGCGAGATGATGTTGGCTGCCGTGCCTTTAAACTGTCCCGACAGCATGTATTTGTCTTTTTCTGCTATCTGCTTGGCCACGGTCTTGGTCGAGTCGTAAAGCTCGGTGAACGCATATTTCTCTGCCTTGTCGGCAGACACGCCACGGCTCACGAGGAAATTGTAGATTCCCTTTCCGAACGGCTCTGCCTGCGGGAAGAACACGCGGCCATTGGACACGGTATAGCCCTCTACAAAGTCGAAATAGCCGTTAGGGTGAGGTTTGTTGTTGTTGTCGAGACGGTCGGCACCAAGGGCTCTGATGATCGGCTGGTCCTTGGTCTGTGGCTCAGGCAGGTAAGAGAGGTAGACGCCTGCCGTGTCGCTCTGGAACTTGACATCGAGGCGGAACTTCTCTTTCTCCACCTGTGAGGAGAGATAGTAGACGTTCTTCATCATCAGGCGCCAGTTGCCCTGAGAGGGGTTGTTGCTGGTGTTCTTCAACGCCTTGACGAAGAGAGCCTGTGACACGTCCGTCACGTCGCTCGCAAACTCGCCCACCTGAAAGGTCTGTCCGCCATAGGTGTACTCGTAAGCCACGGCAAGCACCTGGTCGGTCTGCAACGAGGTCTTCAACGAGATGTAGCCGAGGGCGGTGTTGACGCTATACTCGGAAGAGTTGAGCAGACGGGCGCTCGACAGCTTCTCATAGTCGCTGCCGCCGGCAAAGGAGCCGATGCCGTCGAGCACGGTCGATGTCTGGTCGATGTCGCGGGCAGCACCATACTGCTCCACCATGGTCTGATATTCTGTGTTGGCGGCGTTGGCAGGCACCTGCAAGCCTGTGGTCTGCCACATGTGGTTATGGACAAGCGTGTTCTCGCCCAGGTCGGTAAGGGCGATGATGGAACGTGTGTTGCTGGTTGTGGCTGTCTTGTTCGTGACCCACACCTCAACGCGGTTAATCTTTATGCCCGTGGTGAGGTTGGGGAGCGAACGCATGCCGGCATCATATTTCTCACGGAAATACTGTGAGAGGAAGAAGTGGCGGTTTTCTTCATAGTTGGCAGCATCGATCTCGAAGGGCGTGAACTGTGTGCCGCCCTTTGTCGACACGCTCTTGGTTGTCGACTTCTTCTGAGAGGCAACGAGCTGGAGCTTCAGCTTGCCAAACTGCAGGTCGGTGCGCAAGCCAAAGAGAGAGGACGCGCCCTTGACCAACGACGAGTTGCTGGGGAACGACACGTTGCCGGCCTCAACGAGCTTTATGATCTCGTCTTCCTTGCCGTCATACTTGAGTTTGAGGTTCTGCGAGTCGAAGTCGAAGGTGGCGTCGGTGTTGTAGTTAAGATTCATGTTGACCTTGTCGCCCACCTTTCCGTTGACGTTGAGGTTTATTTTCTCGTCAAAGTCGATATTGGTTGTCTTGCGGTTTCTGATGGGCAGCGACGGGTTGTCGATGTTCTTCATCGTGGCGCCAAACTTCAGTTCGGCCGTTCCCTGGGTCTTTATGCGCACGCCGCCAGGGCCGAAGATCTTTTCGGCAGGGCCGAGGTCGAAGTGCATGTCGGTAAAGTCGAATTTCTCCTTGCCCTTGGCCTTGTAAATTTCGTCGTTCTTTGAACGGAAATAGCTCTGCATGGCCTTGCGCTCGCTCCATTTTCTATACTCCTCGGGTGTCATCATGACAGGGGCGTTGATGTAAGAGTCGCCTATCTTGGAACCGATGACGTAGCGGTTGATGGTGTCGTTATAGACCACCTCCTGCTTAAGGTTGTCGGGACGGCGCAGGTCGGCAGCGCCCTGGTTGAGGTCGTTGAGGGTTATGGGCATGGTGCGCTGTATTTTCCAACGCGGATGGAGCAACGAGTCGGGAATGGTGTCTTCGTTCTCTATGATGGGCTGCGCCAAGATGCTGTCCTTCGAAGGAAGGGGGTTCTGCGCCCCACCCTGTCGCTGCGCCTCGCCCTGTCGCTGGTTTGTGCCATTGCGCTGCACGCCCTGCTGGCGTTGAGCGCGGCGTGTGCGGTCGTCCTGACGATAAGGCACAGCAAAGGCATAGCTCGCCACGATGGCAACGAGCAGACATGTTATTATCGAGAGAAAAAGGTTCCTTTGCTTCATTCAGTTTTTTTAATGTTTCTTTATGCGCTACTTTATGCGCTTCAACGCTTCCTTGACAACCTGCTCCACGGGCATGGCGGCGTTCTCTTCAAGCAACGCCTTGACAACCTTGGCTGAGGGTGCCGGCGAGAAACCAAGCATGGTGAGAGCCGACACAGCCTCATCCATGACCTCGTTGTTCACAGCCACGGTGCTGCCGCCCTCGCCCATGGTAACCTCCTGAGCGATGCCGAGAGCCACGACCTTGTCCTTAAGGTCGACGATTATGCGCTGGGCGGTCTTCAGACCAATGCCTTTGACGCCCTTAAGCAGCCGTTCATTGCTTGAGGCAATGGCGTTGCTAAGGTCGGCGGGCGATGCTGCCGAAAGGATCATGCGGGCTGTGTTGGCTCCCACGCCCGACACGCTGATAAGCAGACGGTAGAGGTCGCGCTCCTGCTTTGAGGCAAAGCCAAAGAAGGTGTAGCTGTCGTCGCGTCCACCTGTAACAAGCGACTCGTGGACAAAGAGTTTCACATCTTTCTTGCCTTGTATGGCGGTGTAGGTGTTAAGCGATATGTTGAGGGCGTAACCAACGCCTGCCGCCTCGATAACGGCCTGTGCCGGTGTCAGTTCGGCGAGTTCGCCTTTGATATAATCAATCATGCTTTTGTTCTGTAATCAATGTTCTACATGTTAAGCGGCAATTTCTTCGTCAGGCCTTTCTCTTGCCTGAAGACTTGCGGTTTCCTAACATCTGTTTTTGAAGAAACCGCAATATACCTTTAAAATAACGCTCAACGCCCTTGTTTTAGTATATTTCAGACATAAAAAAATATGCTTCAATGCATCACGCACTAAAGCATAAAGAAACGAATTTGCTTGTGTCTTCATGGTATACACACTGCCTAAAATATGTAGGATATATAAATTAAATAAATTTCTTATTGTAAAAAACCACCCAGACTATGCAAAAACTGAGAAAACATAGCCGTGGGTGGTCTGTTATAAACGTCTTGTGTAAAACTTTACTCTATTTTTTTAATAGCCACAAAACTACGAATTGAAAGGATATATCTCTTTAAAAGCTGTTTACTTCTTAAGAACCTTGATAGCCTTGCCATTCTTAACAACGATGTTAACGCCCTGCTTCATCTGGTCTGTGCGCACACCGTTGAGCTGATACACAGCGTCAGCACCAAGCTCGTCGGCTGTTACACCGTTGATGCCTGTAGCGTCGCCCTTGGTCAGCTTGATGGCAAAATCTTCTGCATAATACTCGTCATGACCACCGTGTGCCCATGTCTTGATGTTCTTAACCTTTATCTCTGAACCTGCAACGAAGGTCTCGTCGGCCTTGATGCTGAAGGTGCAAAGCTCACCTTCATTGGCGCTGAAAGCGTCGTCCTCAGTATAGTCGAGCAGGTTGATGGTGAAGAGGTTGTTGTAGAGGTTGATCTTGTGGTTTGTGCCAAGAGCACCTACCTTAGCCGACTTGTCGACGATTGTTACGCCAGCGGGCAGCTCTACGTTGAAAGCCACACCACGCATGATGGCCTTGGGGAAGCTCAGGGTGAGAGCAACAGTCTGCTCCTCGCCAACCTTGACGGGCTGGGCTGTGCCTGCAAAGACAACCTTGTTCTCTGAGTCGACAACCTTAGACACAACGTTCTTCTCGCCATAGACAACGTCCTGGCCGGGAACAGCGAGCTGTGTTTCGCTCATAACAATCTCCTTTGAACCAGAATAGTCGGCAGCAACGTTAACGTCAAAAGTGAACACATCGCCTTCGCCAGCAGCAACCTCGGCACCGAAGCCCACCATGGCAGCGGTCTTCTCGTCTACCTTGCTCAAGATAAGGCTCATGCCCTCTGTGCGCTCTGTCTTGTTGATGTTGAAACGCTTAGCGTTGTTTGCCTTCTCTACAAAGGTAAGACCCTCAGGCAGAGAGATGCGAGCCTGAAGACCGTTCACCACAGCGTCGTTTTTCAGACCAACGGCAACGGTGGCCTTTTCGCCGGGCTTGAGGAAGGTTACTGTCTTGAGAGTAAACTCCTGTGCCATGGCGCTTGCGCTTGCCATGAGAAGCATGGCCAACACAAAAAGGCAATTATAAAGTTTTGTTTGTTTCATAATTGTTGAATAGTAAATGTTTATCATGTTACTTTTTTAACCATTCATCATTTTTCTTTTCAAAGGAAGGCTTCCCTTAACGGGAAACCATTCCTTCAAAAGAATATGTGATGTATGATCGTTTTATTTTGAGAGATACTCAAGATAAGCATCGAGGAACTTGTAGAAGGTGAAGCCGTCACCAGTCTTCTGGAAGTCGGCATCAGCGTCAACGAGGTCCTGAACGTTAACCTTGCCATCACCGTTGTAGTCGAGATCGGCATCCTTGGCAGCCTGGGCAGCCCATGCAAGAGCGTCCTTAATCTCCTGTGAAGCGTTGGTAAGACCCTGCTTAAGGTTCTGACCCTCGGTGTAATTGTCGGCAAGTTCAAGTTTATTGCTAGCATCCTCAATGGCAGCCTTGGCTGTCTTAAGAGCGCTCTCAGTACCGTTAAGCAGCTGTGTAGCACCAGCCTGAACAGTCTCGTTGTAAGCCTTTATTGCCTCGCGAGCATTGACAAGTTCTGCCTCAACAGCCTTGATATCGGCATCAGCTGTAGTCATAGCAGCCTTATTCTTCAGAATTTCAGGATACTTGCGTATCTCATTAAGACCAGCCTTGAAATCTTCAATCTTCTTGTTGATAGATGCGTTCAGCTCAGCGTCTTTAGCGTTTACGGGGTTGGTGCCCTTCTCAAGCGTTGTGTATGCGCCATCCTCGGTGCAGCCATCCACGTCCTTAACACCGTCAAACAGCTTGTTAAGCTCCTTCAAGCGCGCTGTAACATCGAATCCTGTTGTGTGGTATTCCTTGGCAGCAGCATTAATAGCCTCCTGATATGTAGCTGCCTTAGCCTTAACCACGTTCCAGTCAATCTTCTGCACATAAATAGCCTCGTAGAGCTTCTTGTAAGCTACCTTCTCTTCGTTGAGCGCATCAACGGCAGGCTTAACCTTTGCGAAGATTGCCTCAACTTCAGCCACCCGATCGGCAAGTTTCTGCTTGTCAATATCAACCTTTGCTTGCTCTGTAACATAACCAGCATTAATGATGCTTTGAGCCTCGTCAAGGTATCCAGCACCCTGTTTGTTGGCATCCTTGTAGGCTATCTTCTCAAACTCCTTTTGGAAAAGAGCAACAGCCTCTGCACTCATAAACTCATGCTTGGTACCAGGCCAAAGATTTGCATATTCATGGCCAGCCTCCTGTGCATCTGCAACATACCAATAAGCGTTTGACATGGGAGAACCGTTCAAGTAGTTGGCAGCACGCAGGTTGGCGGTAAACACGGCCTCCTTAATCTGTTTCATGATAGCCGTCTCTACTGTTTCGAGGTTCTCTGTAAACTTACCAACCTCGCCTTTAAGCAGACGATACTGGTTGTCGTTGGCATTAAACTCAACGTCAGGAGTCTCGTTTATAAGCTTGGTGTAACGCAAGGTATCGGCAACGATGTCTTCCTTCATCTTGTCAACACCACCTGCCACGCTGAACAACTCCTTCAAGTTAGCGTTCAGCTTAACGTCGGTATCTTCTTCGTCAGTCCAAGTTGCGTCTACCCATTTCTTTATGCGCAGCACATTGTCGTTATAAGCCGTGCGAACCTTTTCCACATTTTCGAGCAACGCAACTGCTTCTTTATGGTTGTTATCAAGAACTTCTTTCTTCTGGGCACTCAGTGTGCTGGACCACAAGCTGTTAATCTCGTTGTCAATGCCCTTGATGGCATCCTCGCAATCCTTATAGCCCTTAACGACATCCTTAGCATATGTCGACTTGTTGTTTGCCGTTGCCTTCTGCTTGTCAAGATTCTGCTGTATGAGAGCAAATTTCTGCTCATACTCCTTCTGTGTTTTAGGCTCGTTTACATACTTGGCCGAAATCTTGTTGGCTTTCTCGCTAAGCTCGTTCTGCGTATTATCTATGTGCTTGTTAAGAGCATCGATGGCCTGCTGCTTGAGTGCGTCTATCACTTCGTCCACTACAGCCTTTGCAGGGTTGTACTGGTCGTTCACAATATCTTTGAACATATCGGCATCGGCACCACGGCGGTCGGCTTCGCTCTGCACGAGGACAACAAGATTGCCTATAGTCTCACGGGTTGACATATAGTCGGCAGAAATCTTGGACAGGTCGAACGGAGCCTTGGCATCGGCAATGCTCTCTATAGTGTTCATCTGCATGTTAAGATCCTCTATGCCCTTCTTGTAGTCGCGCTCAAAGTTGGCACGGGCTATAACATTCCTTGCGCCCTGCTTCAGCTCGGCATACTGTGCCTGGAAATCGGTTCTTTCAAAACCGATGGCAAAGCTGTTGGGGAACTTTTCAAGCTCTGCAAGGGCCTCGGTCTTGATTGTTGCAATGCTGGGCTTGCCTTCTGTCGTGTTGCTTGTAAAGTCGTTCCACTCTCCCTTTATCCAAGTGGTCTTGTAGCCAGCGGGCTTCACCTGGCCGTTTTCCCATTTCCAGTCCTGTATATATACGAGACCATTCTTTACATTGTTACTAGGAGTAACCTCCGATTTTGCAGGCTTGCTCTCACCCTTATCAAGCGTGGCTTTCAGACCGGCGGCATCGGTACCAACAATGTTGTCGTAAGTAGCCTTGTTTTGCTTTGCCAATGCAAGCATATCGTTAATGGCATTCTTTGCATTGTCAAGCTTGTTGATAAGCTCCTGCGACATAGAGTCAACATTGTTTGCCTTCTGCAGTTTCTCAAGTTCTGCACGCAGCTTCTGAGCCTCTGCACCATGTGTGTTAAACTGGGCGCGAACTGCCGAGAAGAAACCGTCAAACTCGGTACCGGCCCACTGTGCAGTTTCCTTGCTGGCATTAGCAAGAGTCTCCTGTACTTCCTCAAATTTCTTCTCTACTTTCCATGACTCAGAACCTACAACCTTAATCTTCTCAATAGAAGAGCTGTTGCCAAGAGAAACAACTACCTGACCTGCACCTGTAGGAGTGTAGATAAGACCTGTGCCTTCCATATCGAATACCTGCTCGGTACCGGCAAGCTCCACACCGTTAAACTTAACGGTAACGTTAGAGCCTTTCACCCATACCTTCTCGCCCGAGTTCACCGTGAACGTGAACTGGTTGTTGGCGAAGGCAATATCACCCTTCACATCGGTGGTAATGTTGCCTGTGGCATCCACATTCCACACATAGTCAGCAGCCATTGCAGGACCTGCTACAGCCGACATAGCGGCCATCAAAGTCAAGATTTTCTTCATAATCTTTTGTTTTTTGTTATTGTTATGTTTTATTTTTCAGATTTCAAGAGCCAACTAACAGCCCGTAGTTTTCTTCACTACAGCTCGTTGTTTTCATTACAGCTGCCGGTAGTTTTCGTTACAGTCATATATCCTCATCAATTCGCTCTTTCTATCCTTCACCCTGCAAATTTCGATATTTTTTCACAACCGCAAACACTTGTTAAATGCCTATTTCCCGAATGTTCGGGGTTTTTGCACGAGTTGTCGCGACGTTTGCATTGAGTGGTTTAACGCCCTAAATATCAGTTAACAAAGACATAAATGGTAGGTTTTAACATGTTATTAAGCAGTTTTATATGTATTTCGTGCAAAAACCCTATATGTTCGTGAAAATTTACCACCATAATGTTTGTAAATTATAAAAAAGTTATTAAATTTACACCTTGAAAGACTTACATGGCGTGGTTCAAGGCTTTTTTTATGGTAGGCCAAGAGTTACAACGGGTAAGAAAAACCAATAAACAATAAAAATGACCGAATTCAAAACAAAAGAAAACAAAAAAAAGAAGAATAGAAGAATAGAAAAAGCAAAAAGAACCACTCTATAAATTATTAACGAGACTTTTTCTCTTCGCAATCAACAGCGCGTCACAACGACGGGGCTCTTGAAACGGAGAGGTTATCAACCAAAAAAAAACGCAAAAAGACATGATGTTAAAACTTTTTAAACGTGACGAATCGTTCGGAGCTATGCTTGAGGACGTGCTTTATTTTAAGGCAGAAGGCCATTACACCAACGTGTATTTCACACGAGACAGTAAGATGCTTCTGCCTTACGGACTGTCACAGATAGACAACGAAATATGGAAACTTGACAACGGAACCTGCTTTGTGAAGGTGGGACGTAGCCACATCGTCAACCTGAAGAAGGTTGTGTATGCGTGCATCACGAAAGAAAGCTTCACCTTAATGGACCAGAACGGCAACTTTGCCAACATCGTGGTGTCGAGAGCTGCCATAAAACAGCTGATAAAAGCCCTCAAAGACGGGAACGAAAGCAAAGACGAAAAGAGCGACAACGACCCTAACGACAATGGACCGAAAGGGAAAGAGGGCTCAGAAACCGACAATATTAATAATGTAGACACACAAAACAATGAAAGCAAAAACATAGAAGACCCTAACGAGGACAAAAAGGACAAAGATCTTTGCCCCCAAAAAGAATCGGCTTAAAAATGTTTTATGGCAGCTCTCGGGGGGGGGAAAAATGACCTTTTCTTCAACAAAAAGGAATAACAAGCCTCTGTAAAAGAAGTTTCGTATATTTATAAGGTATACGAAACTTCTTTTTTCTTTACCGAACTTTCGCTATATATATAACGTATATTAATCTCAAGCAAGCGTCGGCGACGCTCGCTTGAGATAATAAGTGACGTAGAAAGATTGCGTAAGTGCCTATGTTACGGGACGCAAGTGCCTATGTTACGGGACGCAAGTGACGTAGATAGGCTTCGTTTCTTTGATAGATAGCCGAAGAAGAGCCACACACGAAAAAAAATAAAAGTTTTTTAAGCACTTTTTTCAACCGTTTAAGCACGAAATAGCGACGTTTAAGCACAAAAAAGCGCAAAAAGCGGGCAAACGGCGTTTGCACAGGTTTGCACAACAAAAAAATTTTTTGTAATTTTGAAGCATTAAAGCTGCGTTAATCATAAAACGTGACAAAACTAAACATAACCCCTTTTAAAACAAAGCAAAAAAACAAATGGCAAACATAGACACCACACAAAGCGCTCTACCAGCAGGCACCGTTCTGAAGGGAGGCAACGCCAGCTACACGCTGCTGAAGACTCTGGGACAAGGGTCGTTCGGCATAACCTACCTTGCCAAGAACATGGTGGGCGAGGACGAGGTGGAGCAGCTGTTCTGCATAAAGGAGTTTTTTATGCGCGACATCAACGGACGCGAAAACACGTCTGTGACAAGCAGTAACCGCGAGGGCATGTTCGACTATTACAAGCATAAGTTTGAACAGGAGAGCGACCACCTCAGCAGGCTGCGCCACAAGAACATTGTGATGGTCGTTGATGCCTTCCGCGAAAACAGCACATCCTATTATGTCATGCAATATATCGACGGACAGAGCCTTGACAGCCTCATCGCAGCTAAGGGACGGCTGTCTACTGACGAGACGGTGGGCATAATAAGACAGGTTGGCTCTGCCCTTGGCTGCATGCACTCGAAGGGCATGCTTCACCTCGATGTGAAGCCGGCAAACGTGATGATGGCTGACGAGAAGACCGCCATTCTTATCGATTTCGGCCTGTCGAAGCAGTATGACCAAAACGGACAGCCTGAGAGCAGCACAACCGTTGGGTCTGGCACGCCTGGCTATGCGCCCATAGAACAGGCCAACCACCGCGAAGGCAAGGATTTTCCTGTGCAGATGGACGTCTACGCCCTCGGTGCCACGATGCTGAAAATGCTTACAGGCCAAAGACCACCTGAGGCTTCTGACATTCTGAACTTCGGGTTCCCGAAGAAGGAATTGCTTGCCGTTGGCGTGACCTCATCCGTTGCAATGGTTGTGGAAAAGGCGATGGCTCCGCAACAAAACAAACGCTATAAGACGGTTAACGACTTTCTCAAGGCCCTCGACGTAGCCACAAACGAGGAGACCGATATCAAGCAAGACAGCACCGTTGTGGACAGACCAGCACAAGACGACGAAGGAAAAAGTGGAAATGAATCATTAGGGATGACCGTCGTGAAATGGTTTGCAGGATTGTGCGTGCTGATAACAGTTACGTCAATACCCGATTTCTTCCTGTGCAACAATCTTGGACGCCACGGCGGACAAGAACTTATGGAAACGTTTTTCAACTTTATGTTTCAAGGACATGCTCCTTTTGACTGGTTGGTTGATGTCATCACAGGACGGCGCGACTCTTTCGGATATCTGTTAGGTCTCATCTTGTCCGCCATCGGAGTGTCTATTGCAGGCTTTGTCATGAACAAGCGGTGGAACCGTACGTTTGGCGAGACGCTGTGGCACGACCGTATATGGATTGTTGCCATCAGCCTCGGCATAAACGCCATTGCATCATTGACTGTTTCACGAAATCAAGAATTTGTGATCATGTGGGCCGTCTTCTTACAAGCTTCGTTCTGTGCCCTTGGCACACTCGCATTCATGAAAAAGAAGGACATTTAACAATTGCAAGAGACAAAACATAACTTAAATGGCACATTTCATACAATATCCATACAATCAATGATGTAGGAGACGATTTTTTCTTAATTTTGTAGATGATAAAGCGAATTGAATAAGCTAAAGCAAATAAAATAAGCAAAAGCGAATCAACAAAAAACAAGAAGATTATGAGATATTGTCCAAACTGCGGAAACCCCATACCCGACGACGCACGCTTCTGCGGACGTTGCGGAAGCGACCTGCAGCCGCTACAAGGCGGCCAACGCACACAACGAAGCAACAGCAACGGCAACCATGCCCACGGCAGAGGCCAGAGCGCCGCCAGCTCGTTTGTGGACCATCTTAACGAGTATGTGGGCAACGACCGGCCCGCCGACCTCAACTGGCGCATGCTCTTCACAGATGTGTTTAAGAGCCACACCGTGGAGGAGGCCGAAGACATCTTTATATGCGGCACACACGCCACCACGCCGCCACCGCAACTGGTGTCGAAAGAGTGGCCGAGACCATGGCTCTACAGCCGCGTGTTCCTCATGTTCACAGCAGCCTTTGCCCTCTTGTGGCTCTGCTGCAACCTCTTCGGCAACCCTAACGCCCTACCCGGCATGATTGTGGTTGGCTCATTCACCGTGCCTCTCTCAACGATGATAATGTTCATGGAAGTCAACGCATGGCGCAACATCAGTCTGTATAAGGTCATACAGACCTTTCTCGTTGGAGGCTGCGCCTCGCTTGTGGCAACGCTGATGCTCTTCTCCATAGTGGGCAGCCACGAGCTAAACCTCATAGGTGCCATCGTGACGGGCATTGTGGAGGAAGCAGGAAAGGCCGTCATCGTGTTCTGGTTCCTCAGCAAGATGAAACGTCTGAGCATTCTCGGCGGACTGCTCATAGGCGCAAGCGTGGGAGCGGGCTTCGCCGCTTTCGAGTCGGCAGGCTATGCCTTGCAACCGGTGCTCGCCTTCTTCCAAAACTCGGGCTATTATGCCGCCTATGGCAGACAGCTCGATGCATCAATGATGATGGATGCGATAAACCAAAGCATCATCATTCGCGGATTCCTCGCGCCCGGCGGACATGTCACCTGGGCAGCAATATCGGGAGCAGCCTTGGTCATAGCAGGCAAGGCCTTGCGACGTTTCGACACGTCGCTCTTAACCGACAAGAGGTTCCTGCGTCTGTTCATCATCCCTGTCATTCTTCATGCCGCATGGGACTCACCAATGTCCAACATCGGCAGCAGCATATATCTCGTTCCGATAGCTCTCACCGTCATCGTGTGGATTGTGGTGATGATTCTCATTAACATGGGATTGGCTGAGGTTGAACGGGTAACAAAAAGACAATAGGACATTGCCTTGTCTATAGTAAAAAAAATGAAAACCAATTATGAAGGAACAGCCTTTTCATAGTTTACCGATTAAGAAGAATAAGAACAAAAAGAAAAGAAGAATTGAGCAACAAACAGATTAATCGGCTACGAGGAAAGAATATGAAGAAAATCTGCTTATTGCTACACAAAAACAATATAAAAAAGATTGGCGTTCAAACATTTTTGCGTAAATTTGTAACATACAAACAATTAAATCAAGAAAGGACATTTCATTATGGACAACTACATACGATTTGACTGGGCCATGAAACGCCTATTGCGCAACAAGGCCAACCATGCCGTGATTGAGGGACTGCTCGAGTCGCTGCTCGGAAGAAAATACACCATTGAGAGATTTCTCGAAAGCGAATCGAACCAAGAAACAGAAGAAGACAAGTTTAACCGTGTGGATATTCTTGCCGAAAGCGACAAGGGAGAACTGACCATCATTGAGATTCAGAATAACCGCGAGCTCACTTATTTCCACCGAATGCTCTATGGCGTGTCGAAAGCAATAACCGATTATATTGACCTCGGCAACGACTACGACAAGGTGAGAAAGGTTTACAGCATCAACATCGTTTATTTCGAGCTTGGACAGGGCAACGACTATGTGTATCACGGAAAGACCTTCTTCCGTGGTCTGCACAACACGTCAGACATTCTGAAGCTATCGGTACGCCAAAACCAGAAATTCTTCGGGTTTGGATTGGCTGATGGCGAAAACGTGCTCGAACGCAAGGAAGCAGGCGACCTGTTCCCAGAATATTACATTCTGAGAGTGAACGATTTTGACCGAGTGGCCACAACCCCGCTTGACCAATGGATCGAGTTCTTGAAAACAGGATCTATTGCTCCCGATGCCACAGCACCAGGTCTCAGTCAGGCACGCCAATGTCTAAGAATAGACACTCTAAGCTCTGCCGACAAAAACGATTATGTGCGCCACATGGAGTCTATACGATACCAACGCAGCGTTCTGGAGACAAGCCGAGATGAAGGGTTTGCCGAAGGAAAAGAAGAAGGAAGAGCCGAAGGAAGAGCCGAAGGAAGAGCCGAAGGTATCGCTAAAGGAAGAGAAGAAGGTATTGATGAAGGCAAGAAAGAAGAGAAAATGACTATCGCAAAAAAATTGTCTTCATTAGGCATTCCGACATCACAGATTATGCAGGCCACAGGTTTGACGGAAGAGGAAATAAATGAACTTTAAAAATATGGAAAACAGATACTGATTATGGAATCGACAAACATTTCCCTTCTCTCGGGCACAACCCTACATAGCCCCACAACGGCCTACAAGATTGTTCGCACTTTGGGACAAGGCACCTTCGGCATAACCTATCTTGCAGAAGTGAATGTTGACGGAGCACTAAGTGCTCTTGGCGCAACGGTTTACGTCACGGTAAAGGAGTTTTTTATGAGCAAGATAAACGGTCGCAAAGGCACGGCTGTAACCAATAGCGATGACGGTGGATATTTTGAATATTACAAGAAACGTTTCATCAAAGAGGCACAGAACCTAAAGACACTCAACCATCCGAACATTGTGAAGGTGGCAGAAACTTTCGAAAGTAACGGCACGGCCTATTATGTAATGGAATATATTGATGGGGAGACGCTTAGCAGCGTCATTAACCGCAAAGGACGCATTCATGAACAGCAAGCAATAAATTTAACACTTCAGGTGACCAATGCTTTGGCTTACATGCACAACAAGAAGATGCTTCATCTTGACATTAAGCCGTCAAACATCATGATAAGCAACGGCAAAGCCGTGCTTATAGACTTCGGGCTGTCAAAGCAATATACCGAGAGCGGAGAACCAGAATCGAGCACCAGCATTGGTCTCGGTACACCTGGCTATGCACCTTTAGAACAAGCCAACTATCACGAACACAACGGTCTGCCAGCAACGCTCGACATCTATGCTCTTGGTGCCACGATGATGAAGATGTTGACAGGTATCAGCGAGATGCCTCCTGCATCGGAGATTCTAAACGACGGGTTCCCAACATCTCTATTCCATGAGAGTGGTGTAAGCGCGTTACTTACCGACATCGTTGAAAAAGCAATGGCTCCTCTAAAAAAGAACCGTTACCAAACGGTAGAAGAGTTGCATAGAGATCTTGCTAAATTGTCACGCAGCACAGAAAACACGCAAATAGAACAGAAGAGTCAAAACGTTGAACATAAAGACATCAACAATAAGCCTTACGGCATAAAGTACAAGTATTTTACAGGCATGGCTTATCTCATTGGAGAATGGCTATTCTCATTTATAATGCTTTGTTTTAGTCGCGATTGCGACCCTGACGATGATGGATTTAAACTATTAACAGCCTTTTTAATTGCCGCAATCTTTGTGTTTGTATGGATAATGAAGCGCCGCCACATCTTACAAACAGGTCTACTCAAAAAAATGAGATGGGGCGTGACAGCGCTTGTTGTAGGCAACGCGCTATTGCTGCCGATGTGGAACGGTTCACTCACATTCTCTTATTTCGCGCTCTCTATCTTGTTCGCACCGACCTCAGCCTTGCTTATGATGATAAGAAAGGATTAGAGAATGATGACAAGAAAGGATTAGAGAACGGAAAGACAAGGCGGAATAGTTATGAGCCATCACTCATCAAAAAGAAAAAAGACGGAGAAAAAGTGGTTGGAAACAAAAAAATGCGTAAATTTGTAACATACAAACAATTAAATCAAGAAAGGACATTTCATTATGGACAACTACATACGATTTGACTGGGCCATGAAACGCCTATTGCGCAACAAGGCCAACCATGCCGTGATTGAGGGACTGCTCGAGTCGCTGCTCGGAAGAAAATACACCATTGAGAGATTTCTCGAAAGCGAATCGAACCAAGAAACAGAAGAAGACAAGTTTAACCGTGTGGATATTCTTGCCGAAAGCGACAAGGGAGAACTGACCATCATTGAGATTCAGAATAACCGCGAGCTCACTTATTTCCACCGAATGCTCTATGGCGTGTCGAAAGCAATAACCGATTATATTGACCTCGGCAACGACTACGACAAGGTGAGAAAGGTTTACAGCATCAACATCGTTTATTTCGAGCTTGGACAGGGCAACGACTATGTGTATCACGGAAAGACCTTCTTCCGTGGTCTGCACAACACGTCAGACATTCTGAAGCTATCGGTACGCCAAAACCAGAAATTCTTCGGGTTTGGATTGGCTGATGGCGAAAACGTGCTCGAACGCAAGGAAGCAGGCGACCTGTTCCCAGAATATTACATTCTGAGAGTGAACGATTTTGACCGAGTGGCCACAACCCCGCTTGACCAATGGATCGAGTTCTTGAAAACAGGATCTATTGCTCCCGATGCCACAGCACCAGGTCTCAGTCAGGCACGCCAATGTCTAAGAATAGACACTCTAAGCTCTGCCGACAAAAACGATTATGTGCGCCACATGGAGTCTATACGATACCAACGCAGCGTTCTGGAGACAAGCCGAGATGAAGGGTTTGCTGAAGGAAAAGAAGAAGGGTTTGCTGAAGGAAAAGAAGAAGGGTTTGCTGAAGGAAAAGAAGAAGGTATCGCTAAAGGAAGAGAAGAAGGTATCGCTAAAGGAAGAGCCGAAGGAAGAGCTAAAGGAAGAGCCGAAGGAAGAGCCGAAGGAATTGATGAAGGCAAGAAAAAAGAGAAAATGGCTATCGCAAAAAAACTGTCTTCATTAGGCATTCCGACATCACAGATTGTGCAGGCCACAGGTTTGACGGAAGAAGAGATTAATGAACTTACATAAAAAAGCCTGTTTCTTCATGACCAGATAGCCGAAAAAGGCTATTAAGCAAGTGTTCATAATTGATCGCATATATGGATTTTATAAAAAGATGATATGACCAACAACACGACCACATCCCTCGCTATAGGCACCATCCTCCACGGCGAGGCCTACGACTATAAGATAATGGACGTGCTCGGACAGGGCACGTTCGGCATAACCTATAAGGCTAAGGTGGAGATGAAAGGAGCACTTGGACGACTCGACAGCAACATGTATGTGGCCGTAAAAGAGTTTTTCATGAAGGAGGTCAACGGCCGCGAGAACAGCTCTGTTACAAGTGGTTCCACATCCAACGGCGGTCTGTTCCACTACTATCGCGACAAGTTTGAACGCGAAGCACGCAACCTCAGCACGCTCTCACATCCCAACATTGTCAAAGTGTTAGAAGCCTTTCATGCCAACGGCACGACCTACTACTCGATGGAATATATCGACGGCATTAGCCTTGACAAGAAGATCGCCCAGTCGCCACAAGGCCGTATGCCTCTGACCGAAGCTATAGAGACGCTGAAACAGATTAGTGCAGCCATCGCTTTCATGCACTCACGCAACATGCTCCACCTTGATGTAAAGCCCGGCAATGTGATGATGCGAAAGGACGGCACAGCTGTGCTCATCGATTTTGGCCTGTCAAAACAGTACACTTCTAATGGCGAGCCAGAATCGAGCACTAAGGTTGGAGCCGGCACACCTGGTTATGCGCCAATAGAACAGGCAAGCTACCATGAAGGCAAAGGCTTTCCCACAATGATGGACGTGTATGCGCTCGGCGGCACGCTCTTCAAGATGCTCACAGGCCAACGACCACCTGAGGCATCAGAGATTCTGAACGAAGGATTCCCCGCTGACAGTCTGCGCCAGTTTTTCATTCCTGACAACATCGTAAACAGCATCAGCAAAGCCATGGCTCCGCTGAAAAAAGACCGATGGCAAACGGTAGACGAGTTTGTCAAACATTTAGACGAGCATGGGGAGCATACAATATATGAAGGTGCAAATCCAGAAAGCGCAAGGTCAGAATCGACAACATTCGACGACAGAAAGTTTAGCCACAAGTTGCAAGGCGACTTTGAAGACGATGATGAAGACCAAGCAGAAAGTTGGTTCGCACGAAACAAGGTTGTCTGTGCCGTGGCAGCATTGCTTGTAGCGCTTGTTGTTGGACTATATGTGACGAACTCGAGAACAGACAAAGAGCCACAAACGGCAGCCACGGAACAACCGACACAGCCGACCGACAGCATAGCTGCTTCACAGGAAGAAGCTGGTGAGACAGCTGAAGGGAAAGTGGCTGACAACAATAACGAGACAAGACCTGACGGAAAACCGACAAAGGAAGCCAACAACGACAGACAAGCCTCACCATCGCAAGCTTCACCAAGACCCAACAAAACGACACAAAACGGGCACAATGCGCCTGAGCCTGTAAAGAGTAAGCTTTTAAACATACCACAGCCTGTCAACAGAAACAGTGTGTATGACGTGGTGGAGCAGATGCCCTCTTTCCCTGGCGGCATCTCTGGACTCAGGACCTACCTCAACCAAAACATACGCTACCCCGCTGAGGCACAGGAAAACTGCGTGCAGGGCCGTGTGGTTGTAAGTTTTGTGGTGGAAAAGGACGGACACATTTCTGATGTCACCGTGTTGCGCTCTGTTGACCCTTCGCTCGACAAAGAGGCTGTAAGAGTGATAAGAAACATGCCACGCTGGACCCCAGGAAAGCAAGGAGGAGAACCGGTCAGAGTAAGATATAATGTTCCGGTGTCATTCCGACTCAACTAATAATTCTTTCACATTTTTCAATGACCAAATCATAACAAAATAGATGAACGAACTTAGAAGCGGTGCCGTCCTTCAAGGCGGCAAGTACCGCATTGAACGTGTGCTGGGGCAAGGAGGTTTCGGCATAACGTATCTTGCCACGCAGACCATGTTAGGCTGCAAGGTGGCTATAAAAGAATTTTTCTTTAGCGACTGCTGCGAGCGCAGCAACGACCGCTCACGGGTGAGCGTCATTACGGACAGCAAGAAAGAACTGGTTGACAAGTTCCGCACAAAGTTTTTGAAGGAAGCCCGACTGCTGCTAACCATCAACCACAGCAACATTGTGCGCGTGATGGATGCCTTTGAAGAGAACGACACAGCCTATTATGCCATGGAGTTTATTGACGGCATTTCGCTCTCACAGCTCATAGAGAGCCGCGGCAAGATCGCTCCCGACGAGTCAATGCGCATAATGGACACCATTGGAGCAGCACTCATCTATCTCCACTCGCGCAGCATCAACCACCTCGACATCAAGCCAGCCAACATAATGGTTGAAAACGGCACGGGACGAATTATGCTTATCGACTTTGGCGTGTCTAAACAATATGACCCCGAGACAGGACAGAGCACAACGACCACACCTGTTGGCGTGAGCCATGGCTATGCTCCCCTTGAGCAATATAACAACGGCGGCGTGAGCACGTTCTCACCGCAGAGCGACATCTATGCTCTTGGTGCCACTTTGCTGAAGATGCTCACGGGCACAACGCCTCCAAACGCCGTAGAACTGTCACAGCAAGGAGGGCCCAGCATACCCACAGACGTTCCACGCAACTTTGCTGCCGCCATACGCGCTGCCATGCAACCTGTGAAAAGCAACCGTCCGCAAAGCGTGCAGCAGTTTCTGCATGTCATGCACAACGGAGGCAACGACAACGAAGCGACGGTGATAGGCAACGGAGCGGCAAACCAAACCAGCAACAACGGACAAAGCGACAAAAAAGGCAAGAACAAGTCGACAAACTGGTTCCTGATAGCTTGCATCGTGGCCATCATTGGCGGCATGGTTTTCTTTATAGCGAACAACCGCAACAAGACCAATTCTGCTGCAAGCATAGCATCTGCCGACAGCGACACAATAGTTGCGGACACCGTTGCCGTGGAGGAAGACACGAACGTAGGCACCACCCTATACACAAAATCGGTGAAGGCGACAGAGAGCGAAAACGTCATTCTGACCATCGAGTACCCCACCGAAGGGCCTGACATCCTTCTTCAAAACATACGCGAGTGGATAAACGAGTCGTTAGGAGGGAAATACAACGGCGACCTTGCCGACGGCCAAGCTCTCTTCAACCACTACTGGAACGAGTTTATGAAAGACAAGGTTGGCGAAGATGGCTATGGCGTTTATAATCATGCAACCATAAAGAAGGTGTATGAAGACAGCAAGGTGGTAACCTTCACAAACGAGACCTACACCTATGGCGACGGTGCAGCACACGGCATGGAAAGCACAAAAGGCGTGACCTTCCGCAAGTCGGACGGCCGCAAGTTTACGGCCGACCTGCTTGACGGCTCATACAAATATCAGACCGAGATAAAGAATGGCTTGCGCAAGTATTTTGAGATCAATACAAACGACGAGCTGATGGAACGTCTAATGCTTCGCGACAACACGAGTGGGGAGGTGCCCTTCCCCAGCACCGATCCGTGGATAACGGCAGACGGCGTGGTGTTCTGCTATCCATCTTACGAGATTGCATGCTACTCCGATGGACTGCCCACATTCACCATCCCCACAAGTGTGGTAAAGGAAAAGAGTGCCGCAACAACACAAACGTTCTTCGAATAGCCCTTTGCGGCTTACAGATACATAACCGTTTCGTGAAAAGGTGTAGCCATTGCGCGTTTATAGATAAAAAAACTGCAATTGGCTACACTTTTTTCTATAAAAACGCAACATTTTTTATCATAGTGTGAGCAAAAGATTGTAACTTTGTAGCAGCAAATCTATTAATAGCCACCATTGGCAGACATAAGCAAACAGACAGCTATGAGCGAGCAGAGAAATCAATCAACGCAGCAAGGTAACAACGAGCCACCAAGCAGCCCGTATGGTTACAACGAACGCAACATCCACAGCGAGACGACAGAGCTGGGCGAGTTCACTGACACGCTCAACAGCGACCGTGTGAAGCTGGAATCGTCGTTCTTCAACGTTAAGCATCGTTGGCTCACAGGAACAGGCGGCAAGACCGATGCACGCCGCACAACAACCGACATCAACAATTTCGGCATTTCCATCATAACGCTCACCAGCGACAATGAGGTTCTCATATACCACGACGGACGAATATACAAGCCCGTGAACCAATATTGGATTGACAACCTCGCCGATGACCTAAAAAACGGAACGCTACCGGCTTATCTGCCCAACGCGCTGGCTTTAACCGATTTCTCCACACATCCCCTCGGCAACTATATCATAGACCATTGGCGCACACTGGGCGACGGACAAAACATCATAACCTACTGCCGCACAACGCAGTTGTGCAAGGTGTCGGAGATCATAAGCCGCTACCCTTTCGCGTTCAAACATTACCGCATAACACGCCAACAACACATCACCGCCTTCGGAGCACCCAATCATGGCGACAGCCAACTGTTAATCTACAACGGCATGTTCTGCCAGTTTGACTATTCGGACCATCTAATGGAGATTCTCTCATCTGGCGTGATAGACGAGTGTGGCGACGGTCTCGACTCGTTGGCACAATGCAAGACAAAAGAGCTCGACAACAGCACGGCCTTCTTCCAGTTTGTATCAGGTGCCATGCGTCTGCTGTTTTGCAAGAACGACTCGCCGTTCAATTTCCATGTAGACGACGTGTTGTTCGATGCTTTCCCCGAGGCCTTCGGCCTTTGCAAGGCTCATCCGGAAAGCAAGATACAGATAACCGAAGAAATGCTGCCGCCATTCCATTTAATCCCATGCAAAGTGTCACGCGAGCTTGAACTGGCAGAGAGCGACGAGGTGTTTATAGGTGCCAAGGGCGACATGCGCCCGCTTGATGTGCGCCGTCTCTTCGGACACCAGCCAAGAAGCGTGGAGATAACCGTTGACATGCACGCCAACCTGCGAACATTCATCATCGCCAAAGACATGGACACGAAACAAGAGGAAGCCACAGAGTTTATATATCTAAGAAGATAAGAACTCGTGAAACAAAAGGCAGGAAAACAAAAGACAGGAAGACAAGAAAATAAGAGAACATCCCTAAAAATACTTGTTTAAACAAAAAACAGTCGACCAATTATGAATGAACTACATGCGAACACGTCGTTACACAACAGCCGCTACGCCATACAAAAGACGCTCGGTCAGGGTGGCTTCGGCATAACCTATCTGGCTTACGACAATGTCAACCGCAAGCAGGTGGCCATAAAGGAGTTTTTCATGAAAGAGCTCTGCAACCGCAATGGCAAGACACGCCACATGTCGGTGCCCTCTACTGGCAGCAGAAAACTGGTTGACAAGTTCAGGGCAAAGTTTCTGAAAGAGGCCAACACCATAGCAAACCTCAGCCACCCCAACATCATAAAGATCTACGACATTTTTGAGGAAAACGCCACGGCCTATTATGCCATGGAATATATCTCTGGCGGCTCACTGGCCGACTTGCTTGAGAAAGAGCCAGAGAAAAGGTTTTGCGAAGTAGACGCTCTTCACTATCTTCGTCAGGTGGCAGGAGCGCTCAACTACATTCACATGCTCGGCATAAACCACCTTGACATCAAGCCCGACAACATCCTTGACGACAACGGACGGGCGGTGCTCATCGACTTTGGCGTGGCCAAACGCTACGACAACGACGGCCATCAGACCAGCACCACACCCGTAGGTCTCAGTCATGGCTATGCCCCTTTGGAGCAATACAAGAGTGGAGGCGTGGCAGAGTTCTCACCCGCCACCGACATCTACTCGCTCGGTGCCACGCTCTACAAGCTCATCACAGGCCAGACCCCTCCCGATGCCAACGACGTTCTTGAAAAAGGTCTTCCTGACATCGAAGACATGATGTCGACCCAATGTGCCGATGCCATAAAGAAGGCCATGCGTTCAAAACGCGCTTACCGTCAACAAAGCATCGACGAGTTTCTTAACATGCTTCCTCAAGAAGAAGCAATAGAAGCGACGGCTGACGATGACGATGTGGAGATTGTGGAAGCCGAAGACAAGCTCGGCAACACCGTAAACCTGAACCCTGGCAAACAAAAAACGGAAAACAAAAAAGACACAAGCTCAACCGACACAAACAATGAAGGTAGCGGCTGCGGTGTCACGATCTTCTGGATTTTGGTTGTCATTGTGGCGGGTGTAGGCATCTGGTTAAGCTTCAACGACTCGTTGCCACATTGGTATAAATATTTGGCCATCGGCTTGTGCGTTAGTTATAAGGGATTTGAGAGATTATAAAACAACTTGTGACCATGCACCATTGCAAAGGATATTATCACAAGACAACATAAAATCACAGAGTTTAAATACATGAGAAGATAGAAAAAACTATCAATTCAACAAATAAAAAAATATCGAACTTATGAGAAACAAGACTCTTCTTCAAGGAACAACACTCAAGGGCGGCAAATATCGCATTGAGCGTGTGCTCGGTCAAGGCACTTTCGGCATAACATATCTCGCGTCGTGCAGTGTGACGGTTGAAGGTGAGTTAGGACAGATGTCTGCCAACATCAATGTAGCAGTAAAAGAGTTTTTCATGAGCGAGATAAACAATCGCAACGAAGACAGCAACGCGGTAGAAGGCTCTACGGGCGAACTGTTCGCAAACTATTGTTATAAGTTTAGGCGCGAAGCTGAAAACATGGCTAAGTTGCGACATGAAGGCATTGTACAGGTAAGCGATGTGTTTGACGAGAACAACACCGCATATTATGTCATGCAATACATCGACGGTGGGTCGCTTGACAGCTACATCATAAAGAAAGGACGGTTGGCAGAGAGCGAGGTCGTACGCCTTACGTCTGAGATCGGTGACGCGCTACACTACCTGCACTCTAAGCGTATGCTGCATCTTGATCTCAAGCCAAGCAACGTGATGCTTGACAAGAACGGACATGCACATCTCATTGACTTCGGACTGTCCAAGCAATATGACGCCACAGGCAATCCTGAGTCGAGCACCTCTGTAGGTGCAGGCACGCCTGGATATGCCCCTATAGAGCAGACCACACATAACGACAGCACGTTCCAACCGACAATAGACATCTACGCCCTCGGTGCCACAATGTTCAAGATGCTCACAGGGCAACGTCCTCCTGAAGCATCAGACATTCTCAATGAAGGTTTCCCGCGCAGCCTGCTGTTGCAAAAGGGGGTGTCGCCATATCTTGCCACAATAGTGGAGAAAGCGATGTCGCCACAACGCAACAACCGCTATGCCGACATAGAAGACATGCTCACGGCCATTGGAGACAAGAGCAACATAATTGCTGACATTGATGATGACCCCACATCATTTCACGCTCCTGTGTACGGGCCGCCACCATTTCATGAGAATCGGCAGAGAATAGCACCAACACCCACGGTTTATGGTCCACCCCCTGTTTTTGAAAACGAGGAAAACAGCAAAAGGCCAAATGAAAATGAAAATGACGAAGACGATGAAGATGATGAAAACAACGGAGAAAACAACGTATACAGAATTATTATAGCTGTCATCGCCATCACCATTGTAATAATGATGCTGTTTGTGTTTGTTTCAATTTTTTCCGAATTGACACATTAACACAAAAACAGGCATCAACCGAAATCGTCAAAAACATCAAAACGTTATGAACCAACTGCAACAAATAGACCGTGAGATAGCTTATTGGAAGCGTGAGCGCCTAAAGCTTCTTCATCCCTTGCGCCAGCTGTTTTGGGAGTGTACGCTGCGTTGCAACATGCACTGCCTCCACTGCGGCAGCGACTGCAAGACCGACACCATAACCCCCGACATGCCGTTGGAGCAGTTTCTGCCCGTGCTTGACGAGATAAAGCTCCACCAGCCACATGTGCCGACGCTTGTAAACACAGTGGGCGGCGAGCCTCTCGTGAGAAAAGACATCATAGAGTGTGGGCGTGCCATCACCGAACGCGGCTTCTATTGGGGAACCGTGTCAAACGGCTATCTGCTCGACGATGCCATGACCCGAGCCCTTGTCGGTGCAGGCCTGCGCACCATCGCCATCGATGTGGACGGCCCGCGTGACGACCACAACTGGCTACGCGCCAACCCACACAGCTTCGACCGCGCCCTACAGGCCATTACCTGCCTGCAACGCCACCCACGACTGACATGGGACGTTATAACCTGTGTCAACAAACGCAATTTCCGTCACCTGGAAGAGACAAAACGTCTGCTCATTGAAGCTGGCGTAAAGAAATGGCGTTGCTTCACCATCATACCCATGGGACGCGCCAAGACACAACCCGACATGCTGCTCACCGACGAAGAGTTTAAAGAGCTGATGGAGTTTATCGTCCGCACACGACGCGAAGGCAAGATCGTGCTCAACTACTCGTGTGAAGGTTATCTCGGCGACTACGAAGGTCGCGCCCGCACCAACCATTTTGCCTGTAATGCAGGTCTCACCGTCGCTTCCATTCTCAGCAATGGCGACGTGTCGGGCTGCCTAAGCATAAGAAGCCATTACAAACAAGGCAACATCTTCAGCGACGGCAGCTTCTGGGATATCTGGCAGAACAGGTTTGAGAAATACCGCGACCACAGTTGGATGCGGACAGGCCAATGTGCCTCATGCGACGCTTGGCACTACTGTCAGGGCAACGGCATGCACCTGCGCAACGACGACGGTAGCCTTATGCTCTGCCATCTCGACAAGCTAAGAAAGGCAGAAACGGCCGCCCAAGAAGAAACGAATAACAAATAGAAAAACAACCCCCATTATGAACAAGGAAGAAACAAGCAAAAACAACATCAACGATGTTGAAGGCATCATAACGAGCGACAACACAAGCACACCTGACAGCAAGTCGGCAAACGACGAGCTTGAGGTTGAAGTGGACAAGAACGATGTTATACACGCCGTTCTCGACAACAACGTTCATATAAACGATGACGGCTCGATAGAGGTCATTGACATTGAAGAGATGTCGGTCACCGTCTACGGTCCGCCTTCTTGGTTTGAAGGAAACAATGTCATCGTTAACATAGACCCCATCACGGGAGAGCCAATCATGCCAGACCCCATCACGGGAGAAATTGTTATGGGCGACTCCAACACTTTGGAAATAGACGACATGCCTGACGTCTATGGCCCCGACCCTTCATTGATTGATGACACGCAGGTCATTGACAACAACTGATGGCATCGGTCACATGTAAACATAAAAACAATCACCCGACAGAAATATACCGATTATGAAAAAATACTTGTATCTCAATAGTCGCGATGAGCTTTATAAGATTGACATCGCCAAGATAGTTTATTTTGAGGCTGAAGGCAACTACACCAACTTCTACCTCAGCAACAAGCTCAAAGGGGCTGTGTGCATGAATCTCGCACAGATGCAGAAGCTTATAAAAGACAACCTGCAGGAAGCGGGAGCCGTGTTCGCTCGCGTAGGCAAACGCCACATCATCAACCTCGACTATGTGTACCAGATCAGCGTGTTGAAGCAGAAGCTGGTGCTCAGCGACGGCGAGGTGTTCGTTTATCCCGTGAGCATTTCTAAAGATGCCCTTAAGAAGCTGAAGGAGATGTATGTAAACACTCTCTGCTCATCGGCAAACAACGAGTAAAGGGAAAGGGAAAAGATAAAAGTGAAGAGTGAAGAGTGAAGAGTGAAGAGTGAAGAGTGAAGAATTCGATAGCCTTTGAAAATGAAGAATGAAAAATCAAATAATGGAAAGAGGAAGAAAGTGGAAGGAAGAGAAAATAAAACGATTTAAACGACAAACAAAAAAGATAAAGAACAAATAAAGACAATGGACGAGAGATTATTTGGAAAGACCATTCTCATTGGACGTGAGCCGATAAACAACCGACTGCTCGTGTCGCTGAACCACAATGGCAAGAACTATTTTGCGCCAATAGGACAGCCGGGCTGTGTGCCCGACTGTGTGAGCCGTTGCATACCCAACGAGAACAAGGCCCACTGCCGTCTTAACATCGACCCCACAGGCACGATGACCATTGAGAATGTAAAAGCAGAAAACATAACGTTTGTTGACGGCACACAGATCATGAAGAAACGTGTCGCTGAAAGCAATGTTGTGGAGATGGGCAAGTATAAACATAAGGTTACCGTTGCGGAGATAATAAACGCAGCCACCCTTATTGCTGCCAAGGTCATTCCTGGACAAGCGAACAATGTTAATGGTGCAGCAGCGAATGCTCCCGTAAAAGAGTTTGACATTCGCCCATTGAAGGAGGTCTATGCCGATTATCACCAGAAACAGCTTGACATACGCATACGCCAGCGCAACCTCAACCTCATGCGCGGCATCGCTCCCATCTTCACCATTGGTAGCGGTGCTCTCTCACGCCTGCCCTTAGGTCCCGAATTTACAAGTTTGACAGGCCTGCTGTTCTTCGTTGGTCTTGTTGTCACGATATGGGCTTTCTACAAAGGCTATAACGACAAGAGCATTGAAGAGACGGACCAACTAACAGAAGAGTTCCAGCACAAGTATGTATGTCCCAACCCCGACTGTCATCATTTCCTTGGCATGCGTCCCTACCACCTGTTACAGCAAGACAACAACTGCTCTTATTGCAAGTGTAAATTCAAGAAATAAAAACCACAACAAAACAATCGGGTCATGGAAACCACACACTGCGTTTTCCATGACCCGATTTCGGTAAAACAGAGCTATAAGATTTCTCACTTTTCGTTTTTCCCTTTTCCCTTAATGGGCGTCAGCCTTTTTTACCTTTTTACCTTTAAAAAATCATTTCAGTCCTTCCACCGTATATCCTGCGTTTTTAAGGAGTTGCAAGAGTCCGTTCTCTCCAACAAGGTGCAAAGCGCCCACAGCAAAGAAAGTAGGCTTATCGGCCATGATGGCAGGCATCTTTTCTATCCACGCTTTATTACGGTTTTCAATTATAGCAGCTGTTTCCTCTGGTGTGGCATCACAACTGTTGCCAAGTTTCTCATCACTTGCTTTCTTCATAGCCACAAGATCCTGTGCATAGAAAGCATCAGTAAGTTCATCCATCACCTTAGCGTTGTAATCGCGATTACGAACGAAGCACATCAGCTGTTCCACCTGACGCTTCATAGGCACATCGTAAAGCAACTTGGCTTGCTGAGAGATAGTTTCCAGTCCTCCCACCGGCTCGTTGTTCTTCTTTGCCTGAGCCTGAAAATACTGGTCGAAGGTAGACGAAGGGTCAAACTCGCCCATGTGGTTCGTCATGAATGTCACAAGCGTAAGCTGCACGAGCAGAGCCTGTGGTGTTATGTGGCCCATCTGCTGCATGACCTCTTTGCTGCTGAAGCCCACGCTCATGAGATCCTTCAGGCAAGCATCGACCTCTTTAAACTGTGCTGGTGTGAGCACATCCTTAATAGTTTTGCCGGCAGGAAGCTGCATATATTGCTGCATAACTTTTACCGAGTCGGCATTCTGCATGTCGCTCATCACCAGTTCACCATACACCTGGTCGGTCTCTGTGAGAGCGGTCTTCACCTCACTTATTTTCTGCACAAATCCCACGTTGGCAAGATGGTGCGTACCGATGATGTAAGACGGTTTCTCAAGATTCTTACCAGAAATTTTGTAAAGCAACTGTGCGTTGGCTCCTGCACACACGGCCATGCCGAGGAGCAGTGTAACAAATAACTTCTTCATTTTTTAATTACCTTTTAGTTTATTACCTTTAAAATTATTTTTTTGGTTATTAGCAAAAACGTTTTCTGCTGTTACAAATACAAATGTTGTAAATGCAATTGTTTTTTCAAAACGTTCAAACTGTCGCAAATGGCCAATAACAGGCCCATTATAAAGCTACAGTTTCATAAAAAAGGCTCTATTGTCATCGCACACCGACCGAAGTACACATGCACACCGACCGAAGTACACATGTACACCGACCGAAGTACACATGTACACCGACCGAAGTACACATGCGCACCGACCGAAACGCGACGACAACAAGCTCATTTGAGAGAACTTCATTACTTGTTTAGCTGAAGTTTCTCACTCTTACAGAACTTATAGAAGCCCACCTCATGCTTCTCTTCCACAGCACGGCGTATCTGCCACACACGCTGTAGACAGTAGCCGCGTCCAACGGTCTTCTTAAATTCTTCCACATCGTCCTCGGGAATCATGAGCACGCCATCTTCAGGTTTGACCTTCTCAAACTGCTGTATGCGGTCGCCAAGATAGAAGTTGAGACTAAAGAAATGGAGCATCGGACTGCTCATGTAGCTATACATCTTTGTCATGTCAAAGCGTTGCTCTATCTGTGGTGCCAACGGCTTGTCTGCCTTGGTGTTAAGCACAGCAGGCTGGAACGTGCTGTCAAGGGCGAGAAACAGTGCTACCACAACCGACAGCGACAACCACACGACACGGTTCCGAAGGGTATCGTCCTTCTTCAGAAGTGTCATTATCGTGGCCACGCCCACAGCGGCAGGCAACAAGGCAAAGAGCAGATGCGACGGCGAGACACTGATGCTCTCAAGGGCGTGAAGCATGGCTATGTTGTCGGCAGCATGCTTGCCATGGAACAAGGTGTCGGGCACCACGCCTGTCTTGAGCACCACAAACGCCACAGACAGCACCACACCAAGCACACTCATCAACCACGCATAAGCCTTGACAGCAGACAGGCGGTTAGCCACAAGCCACACGACATATTGGGCCATGAGCCAAGCCATGAACGGGTAGCAGGGCAACAGGTAGACGCTGCGCTTGCTCTTCGGAATGCAATAGAAGAAGAGAATGAGGCCGAACGCCAACCACACAAACACCTGCATGGGCTCTGCGCGATGCACGCTCTGCATGAAACCGCTCTTGCTGAACCGCTTCCACGGCAACACGAAGAGCGAGAAAACAAAGAGCAGCGTGTAAGGAAGCCATCCTGTTATGAGCGTCAGGAAATTGTACCAGAACGGATTCTCATGCGACTCATACGCCATCTTGCCCAACAAGCGGTCAATGTTTTCCTCCTTGACAAGACGCAGAAACTCGTCGCCGCCTTGCAGATAGGCGGCATAATACCAGCACAGAGGCAAGACAAGCGACAGCAGAGCCGTCAGGCCTAACCGCCACACAATGCTCCACAGGCTCTCACGCTGGGTGAGCATGAACACGCCCATCACAGCACAGGGCAGAAGCATGCCCACAGGACCTTTGGTCAGCGTGGCACCGCTCATGCAGAGAATGGCAAGCCACGGCATGCTGTGCTTGCCCCTCTCCCACCACCGGTACATAAGGAAGAGAGCGCCCACCATAAACGCCGTGTTCACCATGTCCACGCGACAGTTGATGCCGGCACGGTGCACCTCAAAGGCGGTGAGCGACAGTAAGGTGGCAAGCAACGCCATGTTTGCGTTCTTACGCTTGGCGAAGAACACAAAACCGCCAACGCTCATGGCCACAAGCGCCAACGCCGACGGCAGACGCGACGTAAACTCGCTCACATGGCCTTGAAGAAGGGAGAATAGAGCTATGCACCAATGGAAGAACGGCGGCTTGTAAGGGATGTCGCCGCCATTGTTGATAGGCAGAATCCAGTTGCCGTGCTCCACCATGGTATACGCCACTACCGCTTCACGCGGCTCGCCTTTGCTATAGAAATCGGTGAGTCCGAGAAACGGCACCGTGAGCATCACAGCGATGACGCACACTATCGTAAACGCTTTGTTGTAGTTGTTGTTCATAACGGTTAATTTATCCTTTTTGAAGCTTTTTCAGTTTTACAGCGTCAAAATTACTAATAAAAAAACGGTTAACCTAAGCTATTGTTGCACAATTGTTCATAATTTTATAATTTTGTCGTGAAAACATTATCTACATCAATTTTTTTGATGTCAGAAGAACATTATCCTAACAAGAATGAGTAGATTTTTCAAGACCGTGGCCTATGTGCTGACGGTACATGTGCTGGCCCTTGCGGCTTTTACAATTTTCCGGTTAATAGAGTTCATCACCCTTGGCGGCATGATTGCCGACAAAGAAGCGAGCGTGCTGACAGCCTTCGTCAAAGGTTTGTGGTTTGACAACGTGATAGCCTGCTATGTCGGCGTGTTGCCTGTCACCGTGCTGCTCGTTACTGCCGCCTTCGGCTTTTGCCGCCGTTGGCTGCTGCGTGGCGCAAACGTGTGGTATGGCGTGCTGTTTGGCGTGGCCTTCATGCCATCGGCTGCCAACACCCCCTATTTCCAGTATTTCTTCAAGAACATCAACTCGAGCATATTCGAGTGGTTCGGCTATGCAGGCACCACGTCGGGCATGCTGCTGCAAGAGAAGTCGTGGTGGCTACACATCGCGCTCTATTTTGTTGTGACAGCCGCGTTCGTCTATCTGCTCGTCATGCTGCGCCGACGCTTCACGCCTCAGCTCTGCAACAAGCAAGTCGAGAAGCTCAAGCCCATAGCTACAGCGTCACGTCTGCTCATAGCCGTGGCCATGACAGGTCTCTGTCTCTTCGGCATACGCGGTCGCATGGGCTACAACCCCATAAAGGTGAGCCAGGCCTACTATTGCGATGACGCCTTCCTCAACCAGCTCGGCATCAACCCGGCGTTCAACCTCCTCACCAGCATGCTCGACGACATGCGTAAGGAGAACCGCGAACTGCATCTCATGCCCTATCCCGAGGCCATAACCAACACACGCCGATGGTTAGGAATAACAGGAACGGTAGATAGCAGCAGCGTGCTCAAACGTGCTGTTATAAACCCGCTGCCCGCCGCACAACACGAAGCAACGACACCAGCAAAGACCCGGCCTAACGTGGTGGTGATTCTCATGGAGAGCATGTCGGCAAACCTCATGGGAACCTTCGGCAACAACAGCCACCTCACCCCCACCCTCGACTCGCTCTACAACCACTCGCTCGCTTTCGACCGTTTCTACAGCGCGGGCATACACACCAACCACGGCATGACAGCCACGCTCTACTCGTTTCCTGCCATCATGTTCCGCAACCTCATGAAAGGCACCGTCACGCCTCATCGCCACGGCATAGCCACCGTGCTAAAGGAGCACAATTACAACAACATGTTCTTCATGACCCACGAGGCACAATATGACAACATGAAGGCATTCTTCGCAACCAACGGCTACGACGACATCTACTCGCAGGAGAGCTACCCCAAGAGCGAGGTTGTCAACTCGTTCGGCGTGAGCGACCATTTCCTCTTCAGCTACGCTCTCAACACCATAAACCGCAAAGCGGCAACAGGAAAGCCTTTCTTTGCAACCATACTGACCATCAGCAACCACCCACCCTACATCGTGCCGTCATGGTTCAAGGCAAAGAGCAAGGACAAGGAACAGCAGATTGTGGAGTATGCCGACTGGTGCGTGGGCGATTTTCTCAATAAAGCAAAGCGTGAGCCGTGGTACAGGAACACAATCTTCATAATACAGGCCGACCACGGCAAGATCGTGGCTGGGTCGGGAGGCGAACTGCCGCAGTCGCTCAACCACATACCGCTCATCATGTTTGGTCCTGGCGTTCCGCAGATGCGCTACGATGGGTTGGGCATGCAGGTTGATGTCATGCCAACGCTCTTCGGACTTATGGGAATGAGTTACACCTCTTATGGTTTTGGCCAAGACCTGCTCAAGAGCCCTCGCCACATGGTGTTCTATTCGGCCGACAACCAGCTCGTGGCCCGCGACCGTAAGCGTTGCTTCATCTACAGTCCGTCTCTGCAAAAAAGCTTCTGCTACGATGTGCTGCCCGACGGGGTGCTGAAAGAAAACCCCAACACTGCCAACTTTGCAGACCTCAAAAACTATGTGTTCTCAAACATACAGACAGCCGAGTTTATTGAAAGACACAAGAAAGGTCTTAGATAAAAACTTTCGGTATAAAAGGGGAAAAAATAAAACCCAAGCGTGCTGATTGAAACTGCACACTTGGGTTTATTTTTATATCGTTAAAATAGAAAAAGCTGTTGGGCTTTCTATCATTACGGTTTGCAAAGCAAGCCAAAACAAGCAAGGCAAATCTCCTTGTCAACTCGTCCGCTCGGCTTTGCCGCTTGCCTAAGCAAGAACTTGTCAACTGACAAATCAGACATTCTGATAGAGATAGCGCTTGATGCTCTTCTTTGGAGTCTTCTCAAACTCTTCTTCCTGAATCTTTATTGTAGAGAGCTTGCTGTAAGCAGGCAGCTCGGCGTTGAGCTCCTGACGGTTCTGCTCCATAACGGCAACAATGTCGTCGTTGGTCAGACGCATACCCTTGGCCTCATCATAGTCGGGATGTACCAAGCCCACGAGCTTGTCGCCCTGCTGAATGACGATGCTCTCGTTAACGAGCGCCATCGAGTTGAGCTTGTCCTCAATCTCCTCGGGATAGATGTTCTGACCGTTGGCGCTGAGCAGCATGTTCTTTGAACGGCCCTTTATGAACACGTTGCCGTTGGCATCCATCGTACCAAGGTCGCCGGTGTGGTACCAGCCGTCCTTGTCGAGGGTCTGGCGTGTGGCCTCCTCGTTCTTATAGTAGCCAAGCATCACGTTCAAGCCGCGAGCAAGAATCTCTCCCGGCACGTTCTCAGGGTCATCGCTGTCAATGCGCACCTCCATATGAACCACGGGTTTGCCACATGAGCCAGGCACGAAGTCGTGGTAGTCGGCATAGCAGATGATCGGCGCACACTCGGTAGCGCCATAACCCACGGTGTAAGGGAAGTCTATACGTTTGAGGAACTGCTCCACCTCTTGGTTGAAGGCAGCACCACCGATAATGATCTCATAGAAGCGTCCGCCAAACGCGTTCTTGACCTGCTCACAGATCTTCTGGTTTACCTTACGGTTAAGCACAGGCATGTTGAGCAACAGACGCATGCGGTTGTTCTGTATCTTCGGGAACACCTTCTTACGGATGATCTTCTCGATGACGAGCGGCACGGCAATGATGACGGCAGGCTTAACCTCTGAGAACGCCTGGGCTATGATTGCCGGACTGGGCACGCGTGTGAGATAATAGATGTGGCAGCCATGCAGGAACTCGAAGAAGAACTCGAACGACATGCCATACATGTGGGCCATGGGCAGAATGCTGATCACGCTGTCGCCGGCCTTAACGGTTGAGCCGAGCACGCTCTTGGCAAAGTCGCAGTTGCTCCACATGGCGCGATAAGGAATCATTACGCCCTTAGAGAAACCCGTGGTTCCACTGGTGTAGTTGATGAGCGCCATCTCCTCGCCGCTTGTCTCACGGCGGTAGTGGACATGCTCCTGACGGAAATATTTAGGAAATTTCTTTCCAAACATCTCGTTGAGGTGCTCGCGAGCATAGGTGAGCTTCTCCGTTCTCGACACCACAAGCGAGTAGTCGGGAATGTAGATAATGCCTTCAAGGTCGGGCATCTTCGTGGCATCAATGACCGTTGCCACCACATCGCCCACGAAGAGCAACTTGGCGCCGCTGTGGTTAACGATGTTGTGAATCTGCTCAGCCGTGAACTCATGCAAGATAGGCACAGCCACGGCTCCATAGGTTAGTGTAGCAAGGAACGCTACAGCCCAACAAGCACTGTTACGTCCACAGAGCGCTATTTTATCGCCCTGCTGCACACCGCTGTTCTCGAACATTATGTGCAGCTTTTCAATTTTACGAGCCACATCATGATATTGCAGTGTGGCACCCTTAAAATCGGTCAGAGCATCACGATTCCAGTTGTCGATAATGCTCTTCTCGATAAGAGAATTTAAACTTACGATCTCCATATCGTGTATTTGAGTATGTGTGTGTTGGCACATTTGACTCAACTTATTAGCAAACAAAAGACCTGTCTGCAAAGAGAAGGCCTGTATCGACAGACCATTTCTTTCAAGAAGGTTTCTTTATAATAATAAGGTGTGCCGTGCCTGGTTGTTTTCTGTTTTAGAGAGTTTGTTCAGACATCTTTGTAGAGATAGCGTTTGATGCTTTTCTTTGGGGTCTTTACAAATTCATCTTCATGTAGTCTGAGTTCCGAAATCTTACAGAACGGCGGCAGCTGCTCGTTGAGCTTCAAGCGGTTTTGCTCCATTATGCTCATGAGGTCGTCATCGTTGAAATCCATGGCCTTGGCCTCATCATAGTCGGGATGCACCAGACCGATGAGCTTGTCGCCCTTCTGCACAATCAGGCTCTCGTTGACATAAGCCATCGAGTTGAGCTTGTCCTCAATCTCCTCTGGATAGACGTTCTGTCCGTTGCTTCCGAGCAGCATGTTCTTTATGCGGCCTCTGATGAAGACATGTTCATCTGCCGACATGGTGCCGAGGTCGCCCGTGTGGTACCAGCCGTCGGCATCGAGAACGGCGCGTGTGGCCTCTTCGTTCTTATAGTAGCCGAGCATGGTGTTCATGCCTCGTGCCAGCACCTCACCCGGCGTGTTCTGCGGGTCATCGCTGTCTATGCGCACCTCCATGTGCTTCACAGGCAGTCCGCATGAACCTGGCACAAAGTCTTTATAGTCGGAGAAGGTAATGAGCGGTGCCGTCTCTGTGGTGCCGTAGCCCACAGTTATGGGGAACTCTATATCTCTTAAGAACGCTTCTATCTCTTGGTTCAGGGCTGCTCCACCGGTAATTACCTCATAGGCGTTGCCTCCAAACACATCGGCCACCATGTCGCGAATGTTTGCTTTCACTCGTTTGTTCACCACGGGCATGTTAAGCAACAAGCGCACGCGGTTGCTCTGCACAACAGGCATGATCATCTTGCGCACAATCTTCTCCACGATCATAGGCACAGCCACGATAAGCGACGGCTTGACCTGCGCAAACGCCTCGGCTATGAGCGACGGCGACGGCAGACGTGTGAGGTAGAACAGATGGTTACCGTTGACGAAACCGAAGAGAAACTCGACCATCATACCATACATGTGGGCCATGGGCAGAATGCTCACGATGTTGGAGCCGCTCTTTATGTGTGGACCAAGAACATCAAGCACATAGTCGAGGTTACCCCACAACGCACGATAAGGGAGCATCACACCCTTGGAGAAACCTGTTGTGCCGCTGGTATAGTTGATGAGTGCCAACTCGTCGGGCGACTGCTCCTTGTAATAGTTTACATGCTCCTTGCGGAAATATTTGGGATATTTATGTCCAAACATCTCGTTTAGATGCTCGCGTGCATAAGTTAGTTTTTCGCTACGCGACACCACAAGCGAGAAATCAGGCAAATAGACGACACCCTCCAATGAGGGCATCTGGTCAGCATCTATCGTCGTGGCCACCACATCGCCCACAAACAGCAGTTTGGAATCGCTATGGTTGACAATGTTATAAATCTGGTCGGGAGTAAACTCATGCTGTATAGGCACCGCCACGGCGCCGTAGGTCAACACAGCGAGAAAGGCCACTGCCCAATGGCTGCTGTTGCGACCGCACAGTGCCACCTTGTCACCTGGCATGAGCCCGCTATTTTCGAACACAATGTGCAGCTTTTCTATCTTTCGAGCCACATCATGAAACTGTAGAGTGGCTCCCTTATAGTCGGTAAGGGCATCCTGATCCCAGTTCTTTATTATACTTTGTTCAATTAAGAAGTTGAAACTTGGATTTCTTTCCATTGCACATTTTTGTAAATTTAGTGCAAAGATACTACCTAATTTGCACATCGCAAAAAGTTTTGTGCAATATTTTTCTTTCAATATACAATTAGCCCCCATTTGTGGTAGTTTTAAAGATAAAAACGCCACAAATGGGGGCTGATATAAAAACAAGCTTGTTTTCTCACATTGTCATTGCCTCACATCACTCGTAGCTCATGGTCTTGGCAGGGTGGATGTGGGATATGAGATAGCTCGGGGCGATGAGCACAAAAAGACTTATTATTAATGTACCGATGTTCAGCAACACGACGTAAAGGAGGTTAACCTCCACAGGCACGGTGCTGACATAATAGGTTGCGGGGTCGAGCTTCACAAGTCCGGTGACATATTGAAGAGCCACAAGACCTAAACCTACAAGGTTGCCCCACAGCAATCCGCGACCAATAATGAAGGCAGAGAACCACATAAACGTGTGGCGCACAGTAGCATTGCCCGCGCCCAACGCTTTGAGCAGTCCGATCATCTGCGTGCGCTCAAGAATGATGATAAGCAGCCCCGATATCATGGTCACGGCAGCCACACACATCATGATGGCAAGGATGATCCACACGTTGAGGTCAAGCAGGCTGAGCCATGAGAAAATCTGCGGGCTCACCTCCTTTATGGTCTTCGAAGCGAAGGTGTTGCCATAATGGTCGGTCGTGCGGTTAACCTTTGCAATGACGGTTCGCTCCACATCGTCGAGCTGTGCAAAGTTGTTTATTGTAAGCTCAGCACCTCCTGCCACGTCAGCAGGCCAGCCGTTGAGCTTTGCCACCGCGTGCAGGTCGGTGAAACAGATGGTGTTATCATATTGCGTGAGGTTGGTCTGGTAGATGCCCGATATGGTGAATCTGCGCATGCGCACGCCAGTATAGTCAATGAAATAGGCGAAGAGGCGCGAGCCGGTCTTGAGGTGCAGCTTGTCTGCCATGTTCTTCGAGATGAGCAGTTTGTTGCCCGATGCTTTGTCGGAGAAGCGTGGAATGCTGCCTTCAACCATGTTTTTGTGGATGAAGGTTGAGTCAAACTCAGGACCTACGCCTTTGAACATAACGCCAAGGAAGTCGTCATCGGTCTTAAGTATGCCCTGTCGATATGCAAACCGCTGCACATGCTTCACGCCCTGGATGTGAGAGAGCACGCTCATGACCGAGTCGTCCATCTGCACAGCCCTGCCGTCGCCACCCATCAAAGCGTTATATTCAGCCACCTGAATGTGGCTGCCGAAGCCGATGACCTTGTCGCGGATGGCATGTTTGAAGCCAAGCACCACACACACGCTCACAATCATCACGGCAAGTCCTATCGCCACCCCGATGGTGGCAATGCGTATGGCCGGACGCGACACCTTGCGTTTGTCGTCGTTCTGGGCATATATGCGATGTGCTAAGAAATAAGGCAGGTTCATGACAGCTGCTCTTTACGTCCGGGGTAAGCCTCAAGGGCCTTACGCAGCACCACAAGGGCGCGTTCCAGATCTTCTTTTTTCAGGACATAAGCTATGCGCACCTGGTTTATTCCAGCTCCGGGCGTTGTGTAGAAGCCTGTGGCGGGAGCCATCATGACGGTTTCGCCCTCATACTGAAACTCTTCCAGACACCAACGGCAGAACGCCTCCGAGTCGTCAACAGGAAGCTGTGCCACGGTGTAGAACGCTCCCATGGGTATGGGCGAGTAGACACCGGGAATGCGGTTCAGACCGTCGATCAGGCATTTACGGCGCTCCACATACTCGTCATAGACGTCGCGATAATATTCTTCAGGTGCATCAAGCGATGCCTCAGCCACAATCTGTCCGATGAGTGGTGGCGAGAGACGAGCCTGACAAAACTTCATCACGGCGGCTCTCACCTCTTTGTTCTTAGTTATGAGAGCACCCACACGGATGCCACACTCGCTGTAACGTTTCGACACCGAGTCGATAAGTATGACGTTCTGTTCTATGCCCTCAAGGTGGCAGGCGCTGATATAGGGTGAGCCTGTGTAGATATACTCGCGATACACCTCGTCGGAGAAGAGGTAGAGGTCATATTTCTTCACGAGGTCACGAATCTGGTTCATCTCGCGGCGCGTGTAGAGATAACCCGTCGGGTTGTTGGGGTTACAGATCATGATGGCGCGTGTGCGCTCGTTGATCAGTTCCTCAAACTTCTCAACCTTGGGCAGCGAGAAGCCCTCCTCTATGGTTGTGGCAATGGTGCGTATTTTCGCGCCCGCCGAAATGGCGAACGCCATGTAGTTGGCATAAGCAGGTTCTGGCACAATAATCTCGTCGCCAGGGTTCAGACATGACATGAACGCGAAGAGCACAGCCTCAGAACCTCCAGAGGTTATTATTATATCGTCGGCCGTTACGTTAATGTTATATTTCTTATAATAGCCGACAAGCTTCTCGCGGTACGACAGGTAACCCTGCGACGGCGAGTATTCCAATATGTTGCGGTCGATGTGTTTAAGCGCGTCGAGACCCACCTGCGGCGTGGGCAGGTCGGGCTGACCAATATTCAAATGATACACTTTCACGCCCTTCTTCTTTGCTGCAGCAGCAAGGGGTGCAAGCTTTCTGATTGGTGATTCGGGCATCTCCAGCCCTCGAACTGATATCTCTGGCATCTTTATGTTGTATTGTTTTCGTTCTGCAAAGGTAATGTAATTAAAAGACAATACAAAATAAGCTTGATTATTTTTTCTTGTTGTTACATTCTAAATGTAACTTTCCTCACCGCTGACCTCATCATTGACAAGAGCCACAATGCACACGATGACAAGTCCTGCCATAACCATCAGGGGCGTGGTGTAGTTGCCCGTGGTCACGGTGTTGGCCACAGCTCCTACAATGTTGCCAAAGATGTTGAGCAGAAGAGTCTTGAGCAGAGACAGGCCGTCGAAGAGGAAGAACAGCACCACACCGGCCGTGACACACACAGCCGTCCAGATGGCGTTGAGCCTCACGATGTTTCGTGTGGCAGGAAGCTCACGCATGACCTGCCCGGAGAAGCCGTTGTCTGCAATCTCGGCGTTGGCAAACTGCCTCATGAAATTGTCAACCAGCTGCTCATCGTCATGCGTGTCGGTAACGTTAACATACTGATTATTTTTTGGATCCATCATAACCATTTCTTTTTAAATAACTTGCAAGTTTTTCTTTTCCTCTTGAGAGATGCGACTTCACCGTGCCCTGCGCAAGGCCGGTGATGTCGGATATTTTGTCTATCGAATAGCCATCGATGAGCTGAAACGTTATGCAGCTACGCTCCTTCTCACCCAATCGCCGAAGCGCGTCATAGAGATCCATCTGCAACGCCGTGTCGTGACGGTCGCGTTCGGGCTTGACATGGGTTGAGGTCTCATAATCTTCTGTCATGTGGTGGCTTCTCACATAGTCGTAATGAACATTATAGGCTATTCGGAAGAGCCATGTGGAGAAGTTGGAGAGCCCTCGAAATTTCTGCAGATTGGTGTATGCTTTGATGAACGTGTCCTGCGCGAGGTCGTCGCTCAGCTGTTCATCGCCCAACGTCTGGTTGAGGAAGAATCGCCTTATAGGCGACTGATATTTCACAACCAGGCGGTTGAACGCCTGACGGTTGTGAAAAACAGTCACCTGGGTGATGAGAGAGATATCGCTTAAATCGGTCACGTTGTGTTATGTTGAAATTTTATTTTCTAAAACGTTGTTTGGAGAGTTTTCTGTTCATGCCATTGGCTGTTTTAAACAAAGCCATAGGCTGTTTTACATAAAACCCTTAGCTGTTGGGGGTGCCACCGATGTTAGGGTCATTTGGGTCGTTAGGGTCGTTGTTTCCCTTGCCGTTTGATGTGCGGGCAATGAGCATCTGACCGATACCGTAGCACAAGACGAAACCGCCAATGCCGGCAAAGAAGCGGATGTCCCAGAATAAGAAAATCACCATGAGACCAAAGCCGATGGAAGCATTCTTAACGCCCTTTCTCCACATATAGTCATCGCTCTGACGGCTTACGGGCCGCAAGTGTTCCGGCACATCCACGCCAGCCTCCATGGCTTTCTCGGCAAGCTCCACACGGTCGTTATGGCGACGCATGAGATAACGGAGAATCATGAACAAGATGATGAACGGCGCGAAGATGAAGGTGAACACAACGACGATGACAAGCAAGGCCAGCACGATGCCTCCAAAGCCAGCGGTGAACAAGGTTGCGAACCAGGCAAAAGGGTTGTCGTAATGGCTGAAGTTGAGCGGACTGTCGTTCACGGCAGAATTGGCCTCGTCCGTACTGTTTGCCTCATCAAAACTGTAGGTCGTGGCAGACGTTGTGTCGCTGAACGCCACGTTCTCGTCGGCTGTTGTCTTGCCGTCATTGTTGGCGTTGTCGGCTTCTTTGTTGGCTTCTTTGTTTTCGTTGCCTTTGTCGTTATCGTTTGCCACCTGCTCTGTTCTCGGTTGATGACGGTGACGGGGCTGATGAGTCTGCGACATTATTGGCGATGTGCCAAGCAAAGCAAGCAATGATAGTGCTAAAACGGTCTTTTTCATATTGTCTTTTTATTTTTGTTTTTTTATTTTCTGATTGTTAGACGCATCAGTTAGGCTTTTAGTTGCAAAGAAAAGAAATTTTTCTTACTTTTGCAGTATAATAAGGCAAGAAATGACAACTGAACAGCAAACATTACCCGACGATTTCACTTCTTACACCTCTAAGCTCATGGGCGAGGAGCTGTATGACAACTTTATAAAGGCTCTCGGCGAAGAGCCTCCTGTGAGCATACGCCTCAACAAGCTCAAGACGGGCGAGAGACAAGAGCAGGCAACCGACGGCTATGACGGAAAGGTGGCATGGTGCCATGAGGGCGTGTACCTAAGCACGCGACCCAACTTCACCGCCGACCCTCTCCTCCATGCCGGATGCTATTATGTGCAAGAGGCATCGTCGATGTTTGTAACCCATGTGCTCAGACAGCTTGTCAAAGAGCCTGTTACGATGCTCGACCTCTGCGCCGCACCTGGCGGCAAGAGCACGGCGGCACGCTCGGTGTTGCCCGAAGGCAGCTTACTGTTTGCCAATGAGCCTATGCGTAACCGCGCCAACATCTTAAGTGAGAACATCCAGAAGTTTGGACACCCCGATGTTATCGTGACAAACAATTTTCCGCGCGACTATAAACGGTCAAAACTCATGTTTGATGTGGTGCTTGCTGACGTGCCGTGCTCGGGAGAGGGTATGTTCAGAAAAGACAGCGGGGCGGTGGACGATTGGAGCCGAACGAAGGTTGACGAGTGTGCTTCGCTGCAACGCGACATCATAAGCGACATCTGGAACTGTCTGAAGCCCGGCGGCATCCTTATCTACTCAACCTGCACATTCAACGCCGATGAGGATGAGGATAACGTCATGTGGATTGCAAACAACCTCGGTGCCGACTTCATAAAGATAGACACGCAACCCGACTGGGTGATAACGCCGGCTCTCACACAAGGACAAAAAGTAGAGGCAAGCAGCAATTGGCCTTTGACAAGCAGCAACAGCGAGACAGAGACAAGCAGCAACAGCGAGGCAGAGGCAAGCGACAACGAGCCATCAAAAGAGCAGCTGCCGTGCTACCGTTTTATCCCTGGGCGCACACGAGGCGAAGGTCTGTTCATGGCTGTGCTGCGCAAACACGGCGAATGGAAAGGCAACGCCAAGGAGACGAAGGAAAGCAAGAAAGGAAAGGACCGAAAGAAGAAAGGCAACAACAATAAAGAAAGCAAAGCGGCCCTTCCGACAACCCTACCCTTGCTCCACGCCGACCGCTACGCCATGCTCCAACACGGTGAGAGCGTGTTCGCCATTAATCGCAAGTGGGAGTCAACGGCGACGGTAGCCATGGCCAGCCTCAACGTCATGAACATGGGCGTAACCATTGGCACCATGCGCGGCAAGGCGCTCCTACCCGACCAGTCGCTGGCGCTCTCCACGGCCCTTGACCGCGACGCCTATCCCGTGGTTGACGTGTCGCTGACAGACGCTATAAGCTATCTGAGACGCGACACCATAATCTTGCCTCCCAACACCCCGACGGGCTTCGTGCTCATTACGTTCCGTGACCACCCTCTCGGTTTTGTTAAGAACATAGGCAACAGGTGCAACAACCTCTACCCCGCCGAATGGCGAATAAAGAGCACACATCTGGAGGAACAATATGAGGAAATATTGAAGGATCTGTAATAGCCGAAAAGAAGAAAAGAGTAAAGGGGGAAATGATAAGGAAGGAAAGAAAAAAGATAAGATAAGATAAGATAAGATAAGAAAAAGAAAACAACCTCAAATCCGCAACCTATAGGGTTTAGTGGGATTTTGCTTGCAAAGCGACAAAA